>Ga0163144_10000044_pt1 | contig 256341 bp, 255 predicted proteins | sample OliLak19BULKMAT1_FD_123175 | JGI IMG/M metagenome (GOLD analysis project Ga0163144, IMG submission 123175) | Freshwater microbial mat bacterial communities from Lake Vanda, McMurdo Dry Valleys, Antarctica - Oligotrophic Lake LV.19.BULKMAT1 | ecosystem: Environmental > Aquatic > Freshwater >... | reverse complement strand
GCATCTTATGTAGATCGTGCATTTGGAACTTCAGGTGCTTGTGAGAACAATGCAAATTGTTTTCCTGCTTATGATAACCAAATTCGTTCGGTAGTCATGTTAGTATCAGGAGGAAGTGGATTTTGCACAGGTGCTTTAATCAATAATACTTGTAATGATGGAACTCCTTATGTTTTAACTGCGAACCATTGTGGAAGCAGTGGATTTGGATCATGGGTATTTAGATTTAATTGGGAGGCTCCAGCATGTCCTCAACCCGGAGCAAGCCCTTCATTCACTTCACTTTCAGGAGGTACTCAAAGAGCAGCAAACGCTGGTTCTGATATGAGCTTGGTTGAAATTACTGCTGGTGGCGCTGAGGCTTCAATTACAACCTATGGCGGTTACTATTCAGGATGGGATAGAAACAATACAGGAGCAGTAAATCAATTTGGAGTTCATCATCCGGATGGTGATATTAAAAAAATAAGTTTTGCAACAGGAACCGCAACTACCGCAACATACGGTGCAGCTACTTGTTGGCAAACAGGAACATGGACTGATGGTGTTACAGAACCAGGTTCATCTGGTTCTCCTTTATTTAATATGAGTGGTTTAATTGTAGGACAACTGTATGGCGGTCCATCAGATTGTAGTTGTGAAAATAACGCTGGTTGTGGTTATGATTATTATGGAAAAATATTTACCTCTTGGACAGGTGGAGGAACTAATTCAACAAGATTAAGCAACTGGTTAGATCCATCAGGTTGTAATACCGGAGCAACTACTTTGGTAGGTTACGATCCAAACGTTGCTTCCTTAACCTACGATGCACAAGTGCAATCAATTACTACTCCAAACGGAACAGCTTGTACAGGAACCCTTGCACCAATTATTGTTTTGAAAAATAATGGCACAACTACACTTACTTCAATGTCACTTCAATACCAAATTGATGGAGGCGCTGCCACTACAACTCCATGGGTAGGATCATTAATTTCAGGTGCAAGTGCAAACTTTACCATGCCAAATATTACAATTGCTGCTGGTGCACATACTTATACTGTTACAATCGTAACTGCAAGTTTAAATGGAAGTAATACAGATTTGAATACTTCAAATAATGCGTTGACATCTAACTATACAGGTGCAGGTGGAACAGGAGTTTCATTGCCATTTACTGAAGGATTTGATGGTGTAACTTATCCTCCAGCTAGCTGGACCAATCAAAATCCGGATGGAAATGTTGGAAGTGCTCTTTGGACAAGAACAACCACTTGCAGTGGTTACGGAGGTTCCACAGCATGTTCTAAAATAGATCAGGTTACTCCGGCAGCTACAACTGCAGGTCAGTTGGATAACTTAATTACTCCATATCTTGACTTAACTACAGCAACATCTCCACAGTTAACTTTCTCAGTTGCGAATGTAAGATACGATGCTACTTTCTATGATTCGTTAATTGTTTGGATCAGTACTAATTGTGGACCAACCTGGACCAGATTGGCTTCTTATGGAAATAACTCAGGTGTGAATCAATTAACCACTGCACCCGACATTACCTCTCCATTTACTCCAACAGCCGCACAGTGGTCTACAAAAACAATACCATTAACTGCTTATGCATCAGCAACTGCTGCACAAATACGTTTCCAATTAAGAAGTGGATGGGGAAATAATACTTATGTTGATGATGTAAATATTCAGGGAGCACCAACAGTTCCACCTGTTTCTTCTTACACAATGAATGATAATAATATTTGTGAAGGTCAAACCGTCATTTATACAAATACATCTACTGGTGCATCATCATTTAACTGGACATTCCCCGGAGGTTCTCCTTCAACAGGAACAACCAGTCCAATAACGGTTACCTATGCAGCAGCTGGAACATATACCACAACACTAACTGCAACAAATATTTTTGGAACGAATAGTTCAACTCAAACGGTTACTGTTAATGCATTGCCTGCTGTTACTTCGAACTCAACGTACGGAACAATTTGTGACAATATAACTCCTGTTACTTTAACAGGGGGATCACCGGCAGGTGGCACATATTCAGGAACAGGGGTTAGCAGCGGACAATTTAACCCTGCAGTTTCAGGTTCAGGTACATTTAATATTACATATTCTTATACTGATGGTAATGGTTGTACAAATACTGCAGTTGGTTCTATTATGGTTGCACCATGTTCGGGTATTGATGACAATGATTTATCGAACGTGATATTGTATCCTAATCCAACAACTCAGTTTGTGAATGTAAAAGGACTTTCTCCTGGTGAACATTCATATTCAATTGTTTCTACTTTAGGTCAGGTAATTCGCACAGGAGTTCTTATGGGCGATGGAATTATTGAATTAGGTGTTGTAGCAATAGGTCCCTATTATATTAAAATTGACAATAAATTCTGGAAGATCATTAAACAATAATTGATCCTCATTAAATAATTAAGCCCTGATACTTAGGCTACTATCAGGGCTTTTTTGTTTTAATGATGTGGATATGTAAAAGCCGAGGTAATTGTTATAAATTGGCTAGAATTAAACACTTATCAAGCTATGAAAAAACTAATTATTCTATCGCTTTTTGCCTTCGCAATTAGCGCAACAGCACAAAAAGGACTTCCTAAATTCGGAGCCGACATGGGCAAAACAAGCGTAATGGGAAAAGATGTTAGAGTCACTTACACCTCTATGATTAGCTATTACGGTTATGTAAAACCAGGTACTGCACCTGATGCAACGGTGAATAATAAGAAAATGTACTATTTGTATATTTGGATACCTATTGCAGCACCGGAAATTGGAATCCGAATGGTCTCTCCAATTCCATCAGATTTGAAACCTGCAGGAACTGATTTCTTTTCTACATCATATACTGATAATGCGGCCGAAAGAACTACCTATTTTGATACATGGATCAATTTGGAAAAGGCAGACGGTATTATGAAAAAAGAGGATATCTCTTCAAAAGGGAAGTCGGCAACATGGAATGTATTTGATTCCAACGATGATTCAAGCGAGATGCCAAAACAACCGTCTGGTAGTGCATATAACTCTTTGATGAGGATTACCAGTGAGGTAAGCAATCCACTGAAAGCATTAACTATTGGATTGTATCGTGTTGGATTTACTACTTATAAAACCGGTGAGGTTCAGGGAAGCTTTTTAGCTCAAGTAGGAGCCCCAGTTGATATTCCGGGTATTGTGATTGCAACGGACATGGAAAGCCTTGTTAAGTTGATCAAATAATTTTATTCAATATTATGAGAAAAAGCACCGCCATTTGTGGTGCTTTTTTATTTCGGGTTACCCTAATTATATACCTTTGCTCTTTAAATTATTAGCATGCAATTTAACAGAGAAGGTATTAGTGACGAAACTTTATGGAATCTTTATTATCATCTGCTTAAACCCAGAATGATTGAAGAAAAAATGTTGGTTTTGTTGCGTCAGGGTAAAATTTCGAAATGGTTTAGCGGAATTGGGCAAGAAGCCATTTCGGTAGGTGCTACTTTAGCCCTTCATGAGGATGAATACTTGTTGCCGATGCATAGAAATCTGGGAATGTTCACTGGCAGAAATATGCCTTTCAGTAAATTGTTTTCTCAATGGCAAGGTAAGATGAATGGTTTTAGTAAGGGTCGTGAACGATCTTTTCATTTTGGTTGTAATGAATATCATATTGTTGGAATGATATCACATTTGGGTCCTCAACTGGGAGTAGCAGATGGTATTGCACTTGCCTGTAAATTGAAAAAAGAAAAAAAGGCAACCCTCGTTATAAGTGGTGATGGTGGAACAAGTGAAGGAGATTTCCACGAAGCATTAAATACTGCTGCCGTTTGGGATTTGCCTGTTATATTTTGTATCGAAAGCAATGGATACGGATTATCAACTCCAAGCAACGAACAATTTAGATGTAAGTCTATAGCAGATAAGGGAATTGGTTATGGAATGAAAGCTGTTACCATTGATGGAAATAATATTCTGGATGTTTACAGGACAGTTAAAGAATTGGCTGAAGAAATTCGTGAAAATCCACATCCGATTTTATTGGAGTGTATTACTTTTAGAATGAGAGGCCATGAAGAAGCAAGCGGTACAAAGTATGTTCCAAAGGAATTATTTGAAGAGTGGGGTAAAAAAGATCCGCTTCTCAATTTCGAAAAATTCCTGCTGGATGAAAAGATAATGACTAGAGAAGAAATGGATGAAGTGAGAAGGGTTATTAAAACAGAAATCGATACAGGTGTTGCGGAAGTTTTTGAAGAACCTGAAGTTACAGCAAATACAGAAGATGAGTTAGCCGACGTTTATGCTCCATTTAATTTTACTGAAATAAAACCATCATCTACCCAAACAGAAATGCGTTTAGTGGATGCAATACGAGATGGCCTTCAACAATCATTGCGTAAATTTGATAGTCTTGTTGTGATGGGTCAGGATGTAGCCGAATATGGTGGTGTTTTTAAAGTTACTGAAGGATTTGTTGAGGAATTTGGAAATGATAGAATCCGAAACACCCCGTTGTGTGAATCTGCCATTATTGGTACAGGTTTGGGGATGAGTATAAAGAAAATGAAATCGGTTGTTGAAATGCAGTTTGCAGATTTTGTTACAAGTGGTTTTAATCCCATTGTAAACAATCTGGCGAAGATGCACTATAGATGGGGTCAAAATGCTGATGTGGTAGTAAGAATGCCCACAGGAGCTGGAGTAGGGGCCGGACCTTTCCATTCACAAAGCAATGAAAGTTGGTTTTTGCATACCCCGGGATTAAAGATTGCATACCCTGCTTTTCCTCAAGATGCAAAGGGTTTGTTGATCGCAGCAATTGAAGATCCGAATCCTGTAATGTTCTTTGAACACAAGGCCCTTTATAGAAGTATTTCAGGAAATGTAAGTGATGGATATTTTAATATTCCTTTTGGCGTTGCGAATGTTGTGAACGAGGGAAACAGTGCTTCAATTATTACTTATGGATTTGGAGTTCATTGGGCATTGGAATATCTTCAAAAGAACCCGCAAATCTCTGCAGATGTGATTGATTTAAGAACATTGGCTCCTCTTGATATGGATACTATTTATAACTCTGTAAGAAAGACAGGAAAGGCATTGGTATTGCATGAATGTACACTTACAGGAGGAATAGGTGCGGAAATAGCAGCTTTGATAAATGAAAACTGCTTTGAGCATTTGGATGCGCCTGTTGTAAGATGTGGAAGTTTAGATTCACCTGTTCCTTTTGCATCGGATCTTGAATGGAACTTCTTGCCGAAGAAAAGATTTGGTGAGAGGTTGGAAAAGTTGTTGAAGTATTGAGAAATTAGTAGGAATTCGATCTAGATAATAGATTAATCCGTATATTTATTATCTTATAAACTATCGCATGAACAAGATTGTTACACTCTTTGCTGGCATTATTTTTTCAATGGGTTTGAGCTTTGGTCAATCCGTTGCTCCGAATTGGACTTTATCGGATTGTAATTCGGTAAATCATACTTTGCATAACTATCTTGATAGCCAGGAAGTGGTGGTAATGGAATTTGTAATGGGGTGCAGTTCTTGTACTGATGCAGGAAACTTATTAATGAACTTAAGAGATTATTGCAATGTCGCATATCCGGGAAAAGTGAACTTCTTTTTGATGGATTATTATCCAAGTAATGACTGTGTTGATGTTACGACAACTTGGGCAACGCATAATTTTGATGCCAGTTTTTCAGGATGCTGGGCAGAAAAAGACTATTATTATCCAACGATATTCCCTATGCCTGCAATTGTAATTGCTGCGGGCAACTATCATACGGTTATCTATGATGATTTAAGCTGGCAGAATAGTGATACCACTTTGATTAAACAAGCGATAGATCAGTTTTTTGTTACTGTTGGAACAGAGGAGCAAGATAACACTTACAAAGAACTGGAGTCAGTATTGATGTACCCAAACCCGGTGCATGAAACTGTCTATGCAAATTTGTCATTATTAGATCTTGATGGTTTAAAAATTCAGGTTTATGATTTGTCTGGAAAAAAAGTACCAAACTTTGTTTCTCGAATTGATAAAGGTTTATTAGTACTTACAGTTGCAAATTTTCTGAATGGGACTTATATACTGGAGTTAACAACACCAAAGACTACCGTAAGGAAAATGTTCGTGAAGAATTAGGTCCCAATTTTACCCCAGGATTTGAAAACTTTTTTGTCAATTATCAGTTGTTTAATGCTCGGAAACCTCTTCGGGCAACAGTTAAGGTTTAAAAACATCTCGATTGACACCATAGTCTTTGCCTCCGGAACCGGTGGGATGCGAGGAGGTGCATTTACCAACTACGTGATTGCATATTCTGCAAAAGATAGCACGTATCTTATCTCAGATTATTTTGATTTTGTGGAAAAGGTATCCGGTAACAGAAAGGGGTTGGTCAAAAAGAAAAAGCAATTTAAATCATTCATTGGGAAGGATACAGATATTAAATTGATACAGGAATTATTGGAGGTTTTGGAAAAATTGGATAACAAACCTAAGTTTGAGGATTTGGGCCTAACAATGGAAGAATTTCAGAAGCTGACAGATATTAAAGCCGTAAGAAAAATTGCAAGAAAATATTATGTGGATTTCAAATTTAATCTGAGGTATACCACTCCTGAAAAGAATCTTGAATTTGTCGATGCGTTGCAAAACAAAGATACTTTTAATCTTTACATTAGAACAAGGTTCGATACCACCTTTAGTAAGGTGGAAACCAATAATTTTGACTATGCCGCCATCAGAATAAAGTCTGAGAATTTTAAATTTGGAATCAGTGCGGAAAATTCTTTTCGTCAACCCTGGTCAACTGCAAGCAGAAGGGTTGTAAGTCTGAAATTAAGCAAATTAATGGCTAAGATTGTGCCAAAAAATTTTCGAAGAAAAGAAGCATTCGATATACAAACCATCATTACTGATTACATCACATGGTTTATGAGAAAAAGAGGAATTCCCCTATGATTTAGGGAGAACTGTATTGACTACATTAGTTCCCTAGTTTGCTCAAAGATTTCAAAATAATGTTCAGATCAATTTTGGTCCTGTAATCTTTTGCATATAAAACATCCAGTTTCTCTTTAGTAAGTTCGTTTGATGTAATTCCTTTTATCCCATCAGCAGGAGTTAGTATACCACTTCTGAGCTTGGGAAGATTGCTATGTGGGTTGGAATAACTTATCCAGGTTTTTTTACCAAACAAAGTCGAGAAAATATTTCGAATAAAGCCTCCTTTGTTTTTAGGTAACCAAAATGTAATTGGAATAAAACTAAGGAGTAGGAGTGAAGTACTGATATCTAAGAATCTTTTTCTTCTTTTATTATTAGCTCTGTTAATCGAATTAAGGTCCACCACATACAATTCCCCTCTGGTATTAATAGAATTTGAACCAATAATGAATTCACTTTCGGGTGGTGCAATTTTATATTCAATTTCGGTAGATGATCCACTCATGGTTTGCATAATGCTATCTGCAGGAATATTTTTAGCACAAAAGATAATTTCAGTTGCCTGATAAATCTTCACCACTTCTTGTAATTGATCTGTATATCCTAAGTATTTCGGATGCTGATCATCCGCTTCAGGAAAAACATAACCAATAATATTAGGTTGCTGCTGGGTTGTTCTTATCAATGCTTCTACTCTTACACATTCTTCCTTATCACCTGCAATGATGATTCTTTTAGTTGCAACAGGGTCGAAACTTAGTTTTTTATAGAAGTAAAGATGTCCCAGTAAACGAAGAACTAAGACAGCCAATGTTGAAATAGCTGCTCCTACTAAAATAATGGCTCTTGAAAATCTATATGATTCGGGCAACAATGCATAAATCACTAAAATGAAAATTGATCCAACAAACATTCCTCTTAAGACCTTCATGATCTTATATGGACGTTCATAGGCCCCACTCACCGCCATGGAAATAATCCAAGTGAGAATATATGCGGGAACTATAAATTGTAAAAATTCTGGCGGATAAGATCCTCCTTCTATATATTTATGATTGGCTTCCCAATAGTTTTTTGTTAGAAGTAAAAGACCAAACATTGCTGCTGAATCCAATAAAGGAATCGTGAGTTTTTTAATGATCCTTACCCCAACTGCAATTCCTGCACGTAAATAAATAGCAAGATGAATAAGAAATGAAAAAATTCCGGCATTTCTTTGACTGAAATGTTTTTTTGCAAAAATTACCATGGCTTTGTAGAATACAAAAACATAGTTTACACTACTTTTTTTAGTGCTTTCTCCCTTGTAATGAATGATGGTGGTATCGGAAAAATAATAATTCTTAAATCCTCCTTGTGTAATTCTATAAGAAAGATCGATGTCTTCTCCATACATAAAAAATGTTTCGTCTAACATTCCTACTTTATCCAAAGCAGTTTTTCTCATGAGCATAAATGCTCCGGAGAGAACATCTATTTCATGATTTTTATCCTTATCAAGATAACCTAAATGATATCTTCCGAATTTTTTTGATTTACTGAATAAGGCTGAAAGACCAAAGATTTTATAAAACGCTACCCATGGTGTTGGTAATCCTCTTTTTGATTCAGGTAAGAACTTTCCTTTACCATCAATCATCTTTACACCAAGTCCTCCGGCATCAGGATGTGAATCCATAAATTCGGTAACTTTTGTAAAAGTATCTTCCTGTACAACTGTGTCGGGGTTTAAAAGAAGAACGTATTCTCCTTTGGCGATTTTTATAGCCTGGTTGTTTGCCTTTGAAAATCCTAGATTCTCTTTATTCTCGATAAGGATGGCTTGAGGGAATTTTTCCTTTACCATTTTCATGGAACCATCAACGGAGTTATTGTCTACAACAAAAACCTCTGCATCATTCGGACCTTTTGCCAAAGCTTTGTAAACAGATTGAAGACATTGGTCTAAAAAATGCTCAACATTGTAATTAACTATGACGATTGATAGCTTCATTCCTTACGGTAGGAACGAAGTTAATCATTTTAGCGTAAAGCTCTGTAAGGACCTACAATTGTACGTCCCTAATGTTTTACGAGAATGAAATTGGAAGCACGAAAGCGGCCCGGATGTAAGCGGTAGCCCGCAAAGAGGCTATAGCGTGCAGCCGGTAAAGCCGCTCTAAATTTGATTACCTTTTAAAAAAGAAATTCATGGGTAAATGTATCTATTGTAAAAGCACAGATGTAGAAACTGACTTATTAGTAACTACTCAAGCCAGAGCTGAGGGTGTTGCACGACCTATTGTTGGACCCATTTTTTAAAAGCGGAAAGGGGTACAGGAAATAGGAATAGAACCCATATTTACAGAAGTGTGTAATCAATGCGGAGGGGTTAGGCTATATATGAAGAATGTAAAAAAAATTGGGAAGTATATAACGAAAAAAGTTAGTTACTATTTGGCGAGTGAATTTTCGTAAGGAGTACGTTGTAAAATTGAACGTCCTAAAGTAACTTCATCAGCATATTCTAATTCATCGCCGAAAGAAATTCCACGTGCAATGGTTGAAATGGTAATGGATGAATCCTGGATCTTTTTGTAGAGATAAAAACTAGTTGTTTCACCTTCCATTGTTGTACTTAGTGCAAGAATCACCTCTTTTACTACACCTGAATTTATTTTATCGGTAAGTGTATCTACAAAAAGATCGTTTGGGCCAATTCCATCCATAGGTGATATTTTTCCACCCAGAACATGATATACACCTTTATACTGTTGTGTATTCTCAATTGCCATTACATCACGAACATCTTCTACAACGCAAATTAACGTTGCATCTCTTTTTTGATCGGAACAAATACCACAAACTTGTTGATCGGATAAATTATGACATTGAGTGCAATATTGAATTTCAAGCCGAAGCTTATGTAAGCTTTGTGCAAAATGTTCTACCTGACTTTTATCGAGTTTTAAAAGATGAAGCACCATTCTGGTTGCCGTTTTTCGCCCCACTCCCGGGAGCCCCTGGAATGATTGAATGGCATCTTCTAAAAGTTTGGATGAGAATTGTTCCATGAGCTGCAAAGGTAGGGAAGAATTCTCTATTGATGATTCCTATTTTTTGGTTATACTTCCAGTGTTCTCTTTTATTAAAATCCGAAGTCTTTAAACTTCGGATAGCTTCCGACTTCGAAAAAATTATTCGAAGATGTGAGCAGTCTGGAGATTGCATCTCAGGACTTTAATAAAAAGCATAACCTATGCCTGATACAAGGGTTTTCTGAAAATCATGCTCGATAGAAAGTCTTCTATACTCATTCATAATGCCCTTATGCTCGAAGCGGTTTTTTGGTTATAATTCTCATTCAAAATAGCGAAATTATAGTCAAAAGTGGTATTTTACTCATTCAAAAGATATGTATACACGAAATTATTTTTGCTGATAATCAATTACTTAACAGTTCTGGTTAAAAACTGATGATAAAGAATGATGATGGAATGAATGATCTCCTTTAAATTAGATTAAAATTTATAAGATATGAAAGCAAAACAAGTATCAAACATCGCCCTAAAAGCCCTAATCATGGTTGTAATTGCTGCTGTTATGGTGGTAGCTTTTATATTCAATCTTAAATAAAATCTTTAGTAAATTGTTATGTTGAGGGAGCTTCTGCTCCCTTTTTTTTGATCCGGAAATTTTCTTTCAAAAACTATATTATTGTAAATTAAGTTGTTATGTTAGTTTAACATATTTTTATAGTACTATGTATTGCATAGTACTAATGAATGCATAGATTTGTGTCATAATTAATACTATGTCAGCTCAAGTAACAATAGAAAACACAGAAGCACAGATGAGAAAGGGGATCCTTGAGTTGGTGATTCTTTCTCTTTTGGCCCGCAACGACGCTTACGCCTCAGAAATTATAAATGAACTGAAGCAAACCAGGCTAATCGTTGTTGAGGGCACCTTGTATCCGCTGCTTACCAGATTAAAAAATGGTGAGTTACTCATCTATCGATGGGAAGAATCTACTCAGGGACCTCCCCGCAAGTACTACGCAATTACCGAAAAAGGAAAAGAATTTCTAGTCCAGCTTAATCATACCTGGGATGAATTGGTTAGTGCAGTTAATCAAGTAAAAAAGTAATAATAAACTAAATGATAGTAACGGTAGGAGAAATTTTAAAATAACGAGTCATGAAAAAAACAATTAATGTAAATATAGGAGGCATGATGTTCCATTTGGACGATGATGCTTTTGAAAAATGTAAATCATATTTAGATACGCTGAAAGTGAAATTTAGCAAAATGGAAGGTGGCAATGAGATTGTTGAAGACATTGAATTCAGAATTGCGGAAATCTTTAAAGAAAGATTATCAAATACTAGAGAAGTGGTTTCCCTGGAAGATGTTGATGAGATGGTCTCAATTATGGGCGATCCAAATTCATTTGTTGATGATGATAATGTTGAAACTGCTCAAATGCAAACGGATGATCAACCTTTAGTAAAACGTCGGTTATTCCGAAATCCGGATAAAAGAGTAATCGGTGGTGTTTGCAGTGGCTTCGGAGCCTACTTTAATATAGATCCATGGATCATTCGTATCCTTATGATATGTTTGGTCCTTTTTGGGGGAGTAAGTTTCTTGTTGTATTTCATCTTCTGGATTGCAATGCCAAAAGCAATTACTACTGCAGACAGATTAATGATGAAAGGAAAACGGGTGGATGTAAACAGCATTGAAGATGCTGTTAAAAAAGAATGGAGCGAAACCAAATCGGGAATTAAGAATGTAGGACGCAATGCACAATCAAGTTCGGTTTTTCAGACTATTGGAAAGATATTTAGAATTAGCACAGGTATATCACTTATATTTTTTAGTGCCTTAACTCTGGCGTTTTTTGTATGGTGTATGCTTTCTCCTTCTGCAACTATCCATGTTAATCAGCTTCATTTATCCGTTAGAGAAGCCGCTGGAATGGTATTCGATTCCTTTGGAGAAATAGTTGTGGCATATATAAGTGCATGGCTTCTCATCGTCGTACCATCAGTTCTTTTTATTTATTTAGGTATAAGAGCTATCCTTCAATTCAAGCATAAATTGCGATACGTAATGCTTGGCGGATTTCTTTTGTGGTTAATTGGATTAATTATGGGGATCTATAGTGTGGTGAATGTTGCAGAAAGATATAAGATGGATGCCAGTACTAAGGAAGTGCCCACTTTTGCAGTTCAGGATTCTTCACTGATAAAAATTTCTGTTCTTGAGGGAGATGATATCCAAGGTTATAATCTTCAGGGTTGGCCAATGGAAAATGTGAATTTGGATATTGTGAAAAATACTTCTGATAGTTTTCCGGTGATTGAAATAACCAGAAAATCTCAGGGAAAGGATAAGCAAGCAGCATTTAATATGGCACAAAAGATCAACTATTATTATCAGATTGATAGCAATGAGATTAAACTCGCCTCTTATTTTATGATGGATAAAGCGGATAAATTCCGTGGACAGGAAGTGGATATTAAATTATTGCTCCCAGTGGGATATCGAGTATATCTTGGTAAAGAAACAGATGCGGTTATTAATGATATAAGCAATATCCAAGGGGTTTGGGATTATAATATGCAGGAACATACATGGACAATGACCAAAGAAGGATTAAGTTGTGATGATTGTCCAGTGGATATTACCAGAATGGGCCGCCAGGAAAAGGAAGAAGTAATTGTTGATTCGCTTGGAAATGTTACTGTTAAGGTGAAAAAAACTACTGATGATGAGGAGGATAGTTCTGATAAAGAGTAGGTCTAACTAGATTAAAAGTTCTTTACATATTATAATATCTTTGTAAAAGCAAGCCGGCTTGTCGCTGTTCTCCACTTTGTTGGAGAAGAGAGGAAAGTCCGGGCAGTACAGAGCACCGCACTTCTTAACCGGAAGGACCCGCCTTGGCGGGTACGGAAAGTGCCACAGAAAATAACTACCACTGGGAGTTATTTCGATCGAGCGAAGCGAGATCAAAATAATTCCCAGTGGAAAAGGTGAAAACGTGAGGTAAGAGCTCACGGTTCTGTTTGGTAACAAATGGAAAGGGTAAACCCTGCGGACTGAAAGACCAAATACACCCCGATGAAACTGCTCGTTTCGCTGGGGCTTGGGACGGAATAACGTCTATAGAATTGACGATGTTGTTTCGTCCCTAGCCCCCTAGGGGAGGGTAGGTTGCTAGATCTTAACGGTGACGTTAAGGGTAGATAAATGACGAGTTAAAACAGAACCCGGCTTACTGGCTTGCTTTTTTTTCCCAAAATAAACATTGATTTTGGATCAATAAACGACCCGGCTGGGCCGTGCCTTGTTTTTTCCGAACTAAAAATTAATAACAAACAATTTTATAACAACATATTATGAGAAACGTACCCAAAATTCTAAAAGTGATGTTTGCGCTATTTTTTGTTTTGCAAATCATTTTCTACAACAATATTTATGCAAATAGGGTAGATGTTACAAAACTTGATAGATATTTGGATAAACTAGAAATGAACAATGAAAATATTTTTTCATTGTCAGTAACCGAAAAAGGAAATCCTGTCTATTTAAGAAGCATAGGATTTATGGACCCATCATTTACCAATCACTCTAATGTGAATACAAGATATAGGATTGGAGAGTTGTCTAAAACATTTACATCCGTAATTGTTATGCAGATGGTTGAAGAAAAAATGATTCAATTTGGAACTCCTATCTCAAGATTCTTTCCTGAGATTCCAAATGGGAAACATATTTCGATTAAGGATCTTTTATCTCATAGAGTTAATATCATGAATTATTTACCGAGTGGAAAATTCTACACGGCGATAAAAAGTGATTATGTTTTCGATGAACTATTAAAGGAGGATCAATCTGATTTTCAACCCGAATTTGCATTTAGTGATCCTAATTATTTAGTGCTGGGACTAATAATTGAGAAAATCTCGAATAAAACCTATTCGGAAATAATAATGGAACGAATCATTGATAAGGTTGGGTTAGACAACACTTTCAGTATTTCCGAAAACTCTACCGAAAAAAACTCATCAAATGAAATAATTGGCAAATGGGATTTAAATTCTTTATCAGGTTCAGGAAGTATCGTCTCTACCCCGGGTGATCTTGGCAAGTTTATGAATGCATTGTTTTATGAGGATCTTATCAATGATAGAAGTTTGCGAACTCTGTTGAGCTTCGACGAAGGACTAAATATAGGGTTGAAAAAGCTTACTGCAGGAAATCGACAAGGATTCGGTTACTCCGGTTCTATGGATGGGTTTTATTCCAAAATGACCTATTTCCCGGCAGATAGTATTTGTATTAGCTTCTCGTCGAAGGGGAATAATACTGAAACTCTCGATGATTTGGTTAAAATTATTTATGGATCTTAAAAAATAAACAATGAAAAAAATTGCTTTAACATTATCGTTTTTGATTGCCCTTCTAATGGGAGCTCAATCTCAAAACACATTAAATCAACTAAAACTGGATAGTTTAATTACTACTCTGGATGTAAACAACCGAGCAATGTTTACCATTTCAATTGCCGAAAAAGGAAACGTGATTTATCATAGATCAGTTGGATATATGGATACCAGTCTCTCGGTTAAGGCAAATGAAAATACTAAATACAGAATTGGATCTATATCGAAAATGTTTACTTCTATTATTATTTTTCAATTGATAGAAGCAAAGAAACTTACCTTGGATACCAAACTTTCAAAATTCTTTCCGAAGGTGAAGAATTCGTCTAAAATTACAATAGGAGATATGTTATCTCACCAAAGCGGGATTCATAATTTTACTGCAGATTCAACCTTCCTGGTATTTTCCTATTTACCAAGAACACATAAGGAAATGTTAGATCTAATTTATTCAATGCCAACTGATTTTGAGCCTAGAACAAAACAAGAGTATAGTAATTCTAATTTTGTTCTTTTGGGTTACATCATCGAAAAGCTCACCAAAAAAACTTATGCCGATAATGTAAAAGAAAGAATTACGGAGAAAATAGGATTAAGAAATACCTATTATGGAACTAATGCAAATCTTGACAAAAATGAATCACGTTCATTTTACTGGAGAAATGAAAAATGGGGTCTTGAAAAAGAAACTGACATGAGTGTTCCTCATGCTGCGGGTGCTATGGTCTCAACTACTAATGATTTGGTAAAATTTGCACATGCACTTTTTAGCGGAAAATTTATTTCACAAACCAGTATTGATACTATGACAAGATTAAGACATGAATGGGGACTTGGTATTTTTCCAATGAAATTTAAAAACCGAACAGGTTTTGGACATAACGGTGGCATTGACGAATTTGGATCGCAATTAAAATATTTCACCGATGACAGTTTATCGATTGCAATTACCTGCAATGGAGCTCATTTTTCGATGAACGATTGTATGAAGGGTGCATTGAGTTGTTATTACAATGAGACGTATTCAATACCTACGTTTGTTAATTACCAGGTATCGGAAGATATTTTAAAACAATATTTGGGAACTTATTCTTCAAACGAATTGAAAATGGATCTGGTTCTAACATTGGATAGAAATTCGTTAATGTTGGCAGCAACCGGACAGAAAACCATTATATTGGAAGCTTCTTCCGACACAACTTTTGATTTTAAAGAAGCGGCCGCAGTTTTTGAATTTAAGAAGGAAGAAACAGGTGTTTTTAATGAAGTAATGCTTCATCAGGGAGGGATGAATTTTCCTTTTTTTAGAAAAAAATAATTGACAGATCCGGTGCTATTCTCATAATTTGGTGTTATTTGAATTAAAGCCGGATATTTTTCTAGTTTCTTGAGACTTCTACACCATCAACAGTCATCTTCCATATTCCTGTACCATCCTGATGAGGAGTTTCTGAAACAACAAAAGTTGTATTGATTCCTAAAGCACCCACTACAAAATTATTTCCTTCAAATTTTTGAATGGGAGCATTGATCTCCGTAGAGTTGTTCCCACTTTCTTTTTTATAGGACACTTTCCCACTTTCTGAAATGGATAATGTGATTTCGGGAGAGGTCCAAACTCCAACATAATCCTTTTTATCATCGGGGACTTTTATCCCCTTTAATCCGCAGGAACCAAGGGTAAACAATACAAGCAATACGGGTACTAGATAGGTTTTAGCTTTCATATAGATCAATTTACTACCAAATATATGTTTTTATATGTAAGTTTATCCTCATGAAGTACGGGAAATTTCTAATTGCCTTGCCACTCCTGCTATTTACGATTATCCGGGTATCCGGACAGTTGAATACTGCCAAGCTTGACAGCCTGATGGATGTCTACGAGCAAAAGAATAAATTAATGGCGACACTGGCAATTGGGCATAATGAACAAATTGTTTACAAAAGGGCTATTGGTTATAAATGGTACGAAGGTGATCAAAAGATAAAGTCAGACCCGCTTACCAAATATAGAATAGGATCAATCACCAAAACATTTACTGCAGTTATGATTCTTCAGTTGATTGAAGAAAAAAAACTAAAATTAGCCACTCTGCTTTCAAAATACTTTCCCAAATTCCCTAATGCAAAAAAAATAACCATTGAACATTTACTTAAGCATCGAAGTGGGATTCATAATTTTACCGACGATCAAGAGTATTTATCCTATATGTATAAACAAAAAACTCAGGCTGAATTGATGGAGGTCTTTATGAAACTCTCATCTGACTTTGAACCAGGAGAAAAACATGTGTATAGCAATACCAATTACGTTCTTTTGGGAATGATAGTTGAAAAAATTACCAAGGGTTCATATTCTGATGCGCTTTCTAAAAGAATCACTGGTAAATTGGGATTGCAAAATACTTATTGCGGAGCAACATCCGATTTGAATAAAAATGAATCAAGGTCTTATTTCTTCGATGCTAATAATTGGGTTTTTCAAAACGAAACTGATATGAGTATTCCTCTTGCCGCAGGTATGATTGTTTCTACTGCAGAAGATCTGGTGAAATTTTTTGAAGGGATTTTTGCATACCAGTTATTAAAAGAGGAAACTGTTGATCAAATGATCATTCAGCAAGATGGATATGGAATGGGGATTAATTCAATCCCATTTTACGAGACTTTTGCCTACGGACATAATGGAAGCCTTGATGGTTTTCAATCGTTGGCTTCGTATTTTCCAAATGAGAAAGTTTCGGTTGCATTTTCCGCGAACGGAATTAATGTTGATCTCAACGAATTTCTTATTGGGGTATTGTCTATATATTTTAATAAACCTTACGTTATTCCTGTTTTTTACACTTTTCATGTACCTGAGAATATATTAAAGGAATATGCAGGAATATATCATTCAGAAATGTTGAAACTTGATTTTTATATATCGATGAATGGAAATGTAATCATGGGTGAAGCTGCTGGGCAATCATCTTTTCCCTTGGAGGCTAAGTCGGAAACTAAATTTGATTATGTTCCGGCAGCACTTGAAATTGAATTCATTAGAAATATATCAAATACCGTTGAATCATTTGTATTGAAACAATCAGGAATGGAATTTTCATTTACCAAGTTGAAATAATTGAAAAAATCATTACAAATATCCTACGACCTTAGAAAGTTGTTCATCCTGATAACGGGATTGATGATTTCATCGAATCTTTTTGCACAGTTTAGTTCGCAGGTGGCTTATGATCTTGATAAGGGAATGCCTTCGAATACAGCTTACTATGTTTTTAAAGATGCCGATAGTTATTTGTGGATCACTACCGACAGAGGTTTGGTAAAATATGATGGATATAATTTTACCACATATACAACACGTGACGGTTTATCAGACAATGAAATTTTTGAGGCTTATCAAGATAGTAAAAAAAGAATTTGGTTCTCCACATATAATGGTATTCCCACAATGTATGGAAACGGAAGTTTTTATAGTTTTGAGCAGGCGTTTAAATCTGCAGGCAAGCCGGCAGTGGGCCCTTGTTATCGAATCATGGAAACTCCCGGAAGTTTATGGTTTCTAAATCGAAAGGCACTCTACAAATTTCATAATAACAAGATCTATTCGTTTGATGCAAATGACAATAGTTTTGTTTCGATGATTTACCATCCACCTACTGAAAAACTTTATGTGTTTTTTGCAGCCAAGTCTAAAATCATAACTATCGATAAAAAAAATAAGATTGATACAATTCAGCTGCCAACGGTTAGAACGACTACTATTTCAAAAGCCATGGTAAAAGGAGATGCGATCTTTTACACTACCTGGAAACATTTTTGTATGTGGAACATTAAAACTGATAGTTCTTTTTCAGTCAATATGGATACCGAGCTACTTTCAGTTTTTGATTCAGGAAACGATAGTATTTTATTAATCGGATCTTCTTCATCGGTATTTGCGTTTAATATAAGAACCAAAACATGGACAGAAAAGTTCATTGACAATCAGGGGATTTCTTCTATATATGCAGGCACAGGAGGTTCATACTGGACAACTTCCTTGAATAGTGGTGTTAGCTTTTTTGGAAATGAGAAGGTACAAGTATTAACCCAGAAGAATGTTTTGCCCTTTGAATATGTTTCACTGGTTAGAAAAAGAGGTAATAAATTATTGATTGCTTCCGACAAGTTTCGATTTTGTATTTATGATCTCACCACAAAAAAAGTAATTTCATATTTCAACGAGGCAGGAGATATTCCAGGAAGAGGTTTTGCAAATGCAATAAGAGTTGCAAACAATGGAGATATTTATATTAGTTTCAGAATTATCCTGGTTAAAATAGATAAAGCAGGTGTAATTAGCAGACTTCAATTGAAACAAGTTAGCTATGATCTGGTCTACACTCCCGAATATTATTTTGCCATACATGCTGATCAAATCTCAAGAAGAGAGTCTTCTGCTTCAATTACGGATGTAAGCGATGATTACGAATCTATGTCGGTTAGTGCCCGACATTTATTTTACGATCCTACTTCTAGAACCATGTTCGCATACGGTTCCTCAGGACTGTATAAAGTAAACGTGGATAGTTTTAATAGGGTAGACGATTATACACATACTCCTGAACTATCAAGTAATATTTCTTCTATTGCAAAGTTTAATGATACCGTTTTTGTAGTTGGGACTACAATCAACGGACTTCATTTCATCAACAGAAATAAAATCATAGGCAGCCTTTCGGTAGATGAGGGTCTTTCATCCAATTATATTCATTGTGTTACAGTTGATAGGGATGAAATTTGGGTTGGAACTGATTATGGGATTAATGTTCTGCAATTAAATAAGAAAACCCAAAAATTTGATATCAAGTATCTGGGAAAAAAAGATGGAATATTCAGCAATGAAGTGAACGATATTTTTATTGAAAATGATACTATTTACGCGGCAAGTCCATTTGGACTCTTCTTTTTCAATAGAAATAATATTTATCAGGAAGCCGAATTGCCGATATTAAACATCGAGTACGTTCAGTTTAATAATAAAAGAACAAAAATTGGGCAGGAGATTCATTTAAAATCATCTGAAAATAATTTACGTGTTCGATTTACTGGAATTTCTTACAGTTCGTTGGGAAACATCATATACAGGTATAAACTATCTCCAGTTGATGAACAATGGCATTATACAACCACCAGAGAGATTGAGTATCCATCACTTTCTCCAAACTCATATCAATTATCAATTCAATGTAAAGGAAGCAGAGGTGATTGGTCGGTGGTAAAAAGTGTAAAATTTGATATATCACCTGCATTTTGGCAGCGTTTTGAAGTGAAGATACTGCTCATACTTTTAATAGTTTTGACTTTGGGAATGGTTATTAGAATCCGGATTAGAATTTTAAGAAAACGACATTCCTTAAAGGAAAAATTATTGAAACTTGAAAATGAAAAACTGGAAGACATAAAGAATCAGGCGGTAAAGGATAAAGAGATTATTGAGTTGGAGCAACAGGCTTTACGACTTCACATGAATCCTCACTTCATCTTTAATGCAATTAATGCCATCCAAGGATTCTATGCTGGAAATGAAGTAAGTAAGGCAAAACAATTCATTAGTTATTTTTCACGCCTCCTTCGTTTAATTCTTGAGACTTCCAAAGAAAAATTGGTTCCATTAAGCACAGAGGTTGAGATTATCAAAAACTATCTTGAACTGTTTTTGCTTCGGTTCGAAAATAAATATGATTATCACATCAACATAGACGAAGAAATGGATGATGATTTTTTAATGATTCCTCCTATGGTTGTTCAACCTTTTGTGGAAAATGCGGTCCTGCACGGTATTTCTCCGCTCAAATCAAAAGGAGAAATTGCCATCGATTTTATTCTTGAAGAGGATATTCTAAAAATCACCATACGAGATAATGGTATTGGCCGAAAAAAGTCGGAAGCGTTAAAAATGTTCTCGAAAGCTAAATCCACGGGGATTAAAGTAACTCAGATGAGGCTAAAACATTTGGATACCAGATTGGTTATAAATCAAACAGTTGAGATTATTGATCTGGAGGAAAATGGGGAATCAACAGGCACAATGGTGATCTTAAGGGTCCCATTGATTAACAAAAACAGTGGCATTCACTAAAGAGATCAGGAAATTTTTTTAGAACTTTCCTTATTTAAATTGAATTTTATACATTTACTTAAAACCTTACCATTATGATTCGCTGCATAGTAGTCGATGATGAAAAACAAAGCCGAAATGCCCTAATAAGTGAATTAGATAACTTCAAGGATCAGATTAAGATCGTTGCAGAAGCTGACTCAATGGTGACAGCAATTGAGGCCATTAATGATTACAAACCCGAGCTCATTTTTTTAGATATCCATTTGGGCGATGGAATGGGATTTAACGTTCTTGAAAATACTTCTTGGCATAAATGCAAGGTGGTTTTTGTAACCGCTTATGATGAGTATGCTATCAAAGCTTTTAAATTTAATGCGATTGATTATTTATTGAAACCTGTTTCTTCCGAAGATGTTGGAAGAGTGGTGAGTCGCATTTCTCAATTTGAACCTCTTGAAGAGCATATTCTTAATAGAAATTTCCTTGCAAATTATAAAAGCACGGGTCCAAAAAGAATTGCTATTTCCAATAGTGATGGGGTCCATCTAATTGAAATAGACGAGGTGATTCGTTGTGAGGCGGATGGGAATTATACAAAGATATTTTCAACTTCGGGTGAAGTGATCCTTACATCAAAAACTTTGAAGGAATACGACACTATGTTGTTGGATTTTAATTTTGAACGTGTACACAATTCTCATTTGGTAAACATGCGCCACATAAAAAAATATCTCAATAAGGATAGTGGATATTTGCAAATGAGTGATGGTTCTCAGATTCCTGTTTCTCAACGCAAGAAATCGTATGTGTTGAGTATTTTAGATAAGATTGTCTAGTCACTTATTAAGACTTTGTCATCCTGACTTGTGCTGATCGCAGCATCAGTAGCTTGTCGAAGGATTTTTTATGGCGCCTTCGCTACGCTTCGGGGTCGCTAACGCTCCGTACTCCCTACAGTCGCACCAAGCCCTTCGCATCGCTGGCGCTATCAGCCCTATGTAAATTTTCGTTTACATAAATCCTGCTAACCTCTAAGGATCCCTTTGTATAAATAATAGATTCGAAATAATTGGATTGCCATTTAAAATCTATTCTATTTTTATTTGCATACCGTTTTACTGAAGATTTAAAGCCATTTACAACAGAAGCAAGATTATTTTTTTGCCCACCAAATTTGTTCGGTCCGGGGTCGTTAGATATTTGTTGAATTTTTAAAATTCCATGTAAATGATTTGGCATTATTACAAAGGCATTCAATTCTACGTAAGGGTAATGTTGTGGAATTTGAAGCCAATAATCCATGGCAATTTGCCCAATCGAAGTTGGATGAAGCGATGGGCGATCGCCCATCGCTTCAATTTCGCCAAAATGTTTTTTCCTGTTGAAAGTATTGATTGTAATTAAGTACCAACAATTAGATCCATAGTCATGGGTTCTATTTCTGCGTGTTTGTCGTCGATACTTATTAATGAATAAATCTGCCATATAATTTGTCAATGCTGATTCATTTAAGATATGCATTGTGTTTTATATAAGCAACTATCTATCGAAAGTTTTAGTGTCTAAGCTGGTGTGTACATTAGTTATTTGCTTCTAGTTTTTGTGCCTTCCCTTAAATCATCACCCTTTTTTATAAATCATTTACCAATTATATTCTATGTTCCACCCATTTTTTAATATTTGGTGGTTATAAGATATATACTTTAGCCTAGTTTTAATAAACTTGTAGATATGAAATATATAGTACAGTTTTTATTGGTGGTATTCCTAATTCCATTTGTTTCCTGTGGCAGAACTGCTCTTGAAAAGACAGACGATGTGCAAAAAAATGAAAAGAAAGAAGTAAGGAGAAAAGAAATTCCCGAAAAGGAATTCAATAATATTTTTGTTAAGGAAAATGGGTTAATAGTTAAGGACTTATATTTAACCCGAGAGGATAGTTCAGTGGTAACAAGTACAAACAAACCCCGTCCTACTGAAAAGGTTAAATTGCATTTGTATCTGGAAGGCTGGTCGGTAAAAGATGGAAGAGTTAAAGTAGGGGCATCAGAAACAATTACAGCAAGTAATGGAATGGATATTCTAAGTATGGATGATGTATTTAGTAAAGTTCCTGATCTCAGTGAAAAGGGGGCAAAGTATATCAAACTAACCGCAAAAATTACGGAGCCCGGCACGTTTGATTATTTTACGGTATCATTTAAGGTTTGGGACAAAGCTTCTAATGCTTCTATTACGGGGCATTACAAGTTAGATATGAATTAGGGTTATTGTTGCTCAATCAGCAAATATTTTCCCAGGATTTAATATCCCTTTTGGATCAAACACCTTCTTAATGTCTTTCATTAAATTCAACTGTGTTTCGTTGAATGCAATGTCCATGTAGCTTTTCTGCACCAATCCAATTCCGTGTTCACCGCTTAAGGTTCCACCTAGTTTTACACAAAGCTGAAAAATCTCACGAATTCCCTTTGGTAATTCTTCGTTCCATGTTTTATCATCCAAGTCTCCTTTAATAATGTTCACATGTAAATTTCCGTCACCAGCATGGCCATAGCACACAGAACGGAATCCGTATTTGTTTCCAATTTCCTTTACCCCTTTTAAAAGATCGGTTAAATAATATCTGGGTACAACGGTATCTTCTTCCTTATAAACCGAATTTGATTTAACAGCTTCTGCAACCGAACGACGGAGTTTCCAAAGCGCTGCTTTTTCATCGGTACTTTCGGCGTAATAGGTATTTAAACAATTGAATTGTTCTGTAACCTCTGCGATTTTTTCACAGGTTCCTCGTAATACATCCATATCAGTTCCATCTACTTCAATAAGAAGATGTGCTTTTTCCTCATCCGTAATGGTAAGTTGAATATCATTACGGAATTTTAAAGTCCAGTCGATGGCATCACGTTCCATAAATTCAAGAGCAGAAGGAACAATCCCAGCTTTAAATATGGCAGAAACACATTTGCAAGCATTTTCAGCATCAGCAAATGGAACCAACATTACTATTGTTTGTGGAGGATAGGGGATAAGTCTCAATACAATTTTTGTAATAACACCTAAGGTACCTTCACTTCCAACAATTAACTGAGTTAAATTATATCCGGTAGAGTTTTTTAAAACATTGGCGCCAGTCCAAATAATATCTCCATTAGCTAATACAATTTCGCAGTTAAGAACATAATCTTTGGTTACGCCGTATTTAACAGCTCTGGGACCTCCGGCACATTCTGCAAGATTTCCACCAATAAAACAAGAACCTCTGCTGCTTGGATCAGGTGGATAGTACAAACCTTTTTCAATAACAGCTTCCTGTAAAATCTGAGTAATTACTCCGGGTTCAACGGTAACCTGCAAGTTATTTTCATCGATGTTAATGATCTTGTTGAATTTATGCATGGAAAGTAAAACTCCACCATGAATGGGAAGTGCTCCACCGCTTAATCCTGTTCCACCGCCGCGTGGAGTAACTGCAATATTATGTTCGTTACAATATTTTAAGATTTGCGAAATCTGATTCGCATTTTCAGGAACAAGAACTACCTCGGGCATATAAACTAGGTCTTCGGTTTCATCATGGGCGAAGTTTTCCTTGCGTTCATCAGTAATTATATTGGCTTCACCTACAATTGAGGCAAAATGCAAAATGTCTTTATGACCCGGAACTGTGTAGCTCATATACAAATGTAAATTTTCTATGTGATCTATGTGCCTATGTGGTTCAAAAAACTTTAACGCATAGGCACATAGGTTTTGGAGCCATATACTTTTCTTTTATTCCTTCCAGGGACACCTAATACTATTCATGCTTTTGTCCCGTTCTTTTACTACTTTTGATTCAATGAAATTAAGGATTTCGATATTGGCTTTGGTTGCCATTCTTTTAAGCGGCAACCTCCATGCAGTTCGCTTTAGGATTGCTGTTCTTAAATACGGAGGCGGTGGAGATTATTATGCGAATCCAACCAGCTTACCAAACCTCATTAAATTCTGCAACAAGGAACTAAAAACAAATATTGATCCTGAGCCGGACGTGGTTGAAGTGGGGAGTTCAGACATTTATAACTATCCTTTTCTTCACATGACGGGTCACGGCAACGTATTTATGAATAACCAGGAATTGGATAACCTGAGAAACTATTTGATTGGAGGGGGCTTTTTACATATTGACGATAACTATGGAATGGATAAATATGTGAGAAGAGAATTGGGTAAGTTATTTCCTGATAAGGAACTGATTGAATTACCTGCTTCACATGAGATCTATCATCAGAAATATGATTTTAACGGCTTGCCAAAAATCCACGAACACGATAACAAATCCCCGCAAGGTTTTGGAATTATGCATGAAGGACGATTGATTCTATACTATACTTACGAATGCGATTTGGGTGATGGTTGGGAAGACCAGGAAGTGCATGGTGATAGTGAGGATACCCGCATAAAGGCTCTAAAAATGGGAGCTAATATTCTTCAATACGTTTTCTTCGGGTCTTTTAAATAATATCTATACCTCTAGCGGCTGGGGTGAAGTGGCATCCTTTTTTTTATTTAAATTTCCTGTTTAAGTATTGAGATCCCAGCGGGAGCTGGGAATCAGCGATTATTTGAAGGGAGAAACAATGCGCAAAAAAGTTGCGCATTGTTTCTCCCTGTTTTTTGAAGTGATCCCCAGCTCCAGCTGGGGTCTGCATTTTATGAGACGAATACCACATAAAAAGATTTAGCGAAACACTAGTAAAGGTGCCCAATAAATATTGTAATTATCTAATTATTAGACAATTACACCACACGTTTAAAAATGTTTACCTTTACAATCCCAAAACGTTAATAGATATGGTGTATCTTGATTTTGAATCGGATATTGAGCAGCTTGAAACTGAGTTGCAAAAAGTGAGAGAAGTGGCTGAGAAAACCGGCATTGATGCAAAAGAAGCAATGATTTCACTCGAGAAACAATTGCTCGAAAAAAAGAAAGAAGTTTACGGCAAACTCTCCGCCTGGCAAAAAGTTCAGGTAAGTCGTCATCCTGAAAGACCCTATACAATTGCTTACATGGATTATGTTACAGAAAATAACTGGACAGAATTACATGGCGATAGAAATGTTGCGGATGATAAAGCAATGGTTGGTGGCCTAGGTCAGATTGACGGACATAGCGTAATGATGATTGGTCAGCAAAAAGGGATCAATACAAAAATGCGTCAGATTCGTCGTTTTGGAATGGCAAATCCTGATGGTTATAGAAAGGCATTGCGTTTAATGCGCATGGCCGAAAAATTCAATATTCCTATTGTAACATTTATTGATACTCCGGGTGCATACCCTGGATTGGAAGCTGAAGAAAGAGGACAAGGCGAGGCAATCGCAAGAAATCTTTTTGAAATGTTTAGAATTAAAGTTCCTATTATTTGTATCATCATTGGTGAGGGTGCAAGTGGTGGTGCATTAGGTATTGGTATTGGTGATAAAGTATTGATGTTAGAAAATACATGGTATTCGGTAATTTCGCCAGAATCATGTTCATCTATTCTTTGGAGAAACTGGGAGCATAAAGAAGAAGCGGCAGAAGCATTAAAATTAACCGCTGATGATATGCTGAAGAATAAACTGATTGATGGTATTATTAAAGAACCATTGGGAGGTGCTCACAGAAATATGAATGAAGCTTTCCAAAATGTGAAGAAAGAAATTCTGAAACATTTAGTTGCGCTTAAGAAAGAGAAAAGAGAGAAACTCATTCAAAAGCGAATTGAAAAATTTGCTTCGATGGGAGTTTATACAGAGAAGTAGTTAAGCATTTATCATTAGCTGTTAAGTGTTATTCATTAATAGAATTGAATGTTTAACATTAAACAAAAAATGAATAATGAATAAATCGAATGATAACTGTAGATCCAAAAGAAATAGCAACCAGTTTACTTCATAGTCATTTATTGGCTGCTGTTGCCCCTCGTCCTATTGCTTTTGCAAGTACCATGGATAAACATGGAAACCCCAATTTAAGTCCCTTTAGTTTCTTTAATGTGTTTGGGGTAAATCCACCGATTGCTATATTCTCTCCTGCGAGACGTGTAAAGAATAATACCATTAAGCATACTTTGGAGAATGCAATGGAAACTGGTGAGGTGGTAATCAACATTGTAAACTATGCAATGGTTCAACAAGCATCTTTGGCAAGTACAGAATATGCAAAAGGTGTAAATGAATTTGAAAAATCCGGCTTTACCGCAATACCATCCGTAAAAGTAAAACCATTTAGAGTAAAAGAATCTCCGGTACAACTAGAGTGTAAGGTGCAGGATATTATTCATACAGGAACTGAAGGTGGTGCAGGAAATTTAATTGTTTGCGAAATTGTATTAGTACATATTAGTGAAGATGTTTTGGATGCTAATGGAAAGATAGATCAACATAAAATAGATGTTGTGGGTAGATTGGGTGCTGACTGGTATGTTCGTGCAAATGGCAACGCCTTGTTCGAAGTACAGAAGCCTTTAACTACTATGGGTATGGGGATTGATAGCCTTCCGGAAAAGATTCGTGATAGCCATGTGCTTACCGGAAATAACTTAGGTCAGCTTGGGAATGTAGAAAAAATGCCAACGATTGAGGAGTCAAAAGCATTTATTCAATCCGATGATTGGAAAAAAATAATAAATGATTCCGAATTGAATCTTGCGTCTACAAATAATGATCATGAGATAGCCAGCTTGTTGCTTGATAAAGGACTTGTGAAAGAAGCCTGGTACTGGTTGGTTTCTTTATAACCTTAATTAATAATTTTAGAAACTATGATCGTTTATAACGTAACTATCAACATTGATGCTGATGTTCATGATGAATGGAAAAAATGGATGTTGGATGAACATATTCCTCAGGTTTTAGCAACCGGAATGTTTCTTGATTCAAGAATGAGCAGAATGTTGCTTGCAGAAGAGGAAGGTGGACTTACATATAGCATTCAATATACTTTAGAATCAATGGATAAAATGAGGGAGTATGAAGAAAAATATGCTCTTGGCCTTCGTGCTGACGTTGACAAAAGATACGATGGTAAATTTGGTGCATTCAGAACAATGATGGAGGTTGTAGGCCATCTAAAAGCATAAATTCTTTTTTCCTTATTTTTGTGGAGCTTAATCGCCGCTCCATGAAGAAATATTTCCTAGTTTTTATTCTGCTATTATTTTGCAGAACTCTGTTTTCACAGATCGTAAATATTGAAAGTCAAAGAATCCATAATGATACCACCGGATGGGATGGAACTTTGGATGCCGGATTTTCAGTGAATCAAAACAACACACTTTTGGTAAGTGCTACAACTGGTGCACACGTTCAGTACAAAACCAAAAAGGATCTTTTTATGCTATTGGGTAATTGGAGATTTACCAATGGTGGTACTGAAAGATTTATGAATGATGGAATGGCTCACTTTAGATACAATCATAAATTCAATAATTGGTTAAGATTGGAAGCATTTACTCAGGTGCAGTATAATGAGTTGTTGAATCTTCGCATCAGGTATTTAGTGGGTATGGGCCCAAGAATAAAATTCCTAGATAAAAAGTTTATTAATATGTATGTGGGGACATTATATATGTTTGAGTACGAACAACAGGCGATTACAGACACCATGGAATATAACAACAGATTGAGTGCTTATTTATCCTGGACGATAGATCCGAATCCTAATTTTTCCTTTGTAGCCACTACTTATTACCAGCCGAAGCTGACTGATTGGAGCGATTTTAGAATCAGCGGAAATTATGCGTTGAAATTTAAAGCATTTAAAAGATTAGCTTTTAAAGTTGAATTCAGCTTTTTATTTGATGCGATTCCTCCTCCCGGAATTCGTCAATTTGTATTTACTGGAACAACAGGAATTGTATTCAATCTTAAAAAATAATTTTACTTCATCAATCTCCAACAAATTCCTGCTAAAAACATTCCTGCAAACGGGGCGGTTAAATAAATCCAAAGATTTTGTGCATTACCCGTAATTACCGCAGGGGCCAAACTTCTTGTTGGATTCATTGAGGTTCCTGAGATAGGTCCCGCGAAAATTACCAATAGTAAAATGGTTCCTCCAATTGCTAATCCGGCAAGCACTCCTGTTTCTTTTGATCCTTGTGAAGTAAATAATATAACGATCATAAGTATAAAAGAAATGATGATCTCCAAAACAAACGATCTGAAAGGATGTCCTAATGGCTGTGTCTCTCCTAAAAAAACTTCAGCGGGGAAAAGATATTTTAAGGCACCCGTTGCCACAAAAGCACCCAAAACCTGCGCTATTAAATAAGGAAGTACATCTTTACTAGGAAGTAATCTCACCATCCAAAATGTAAGTGTTACAGCAGGATTTAAATGTGTCCCGGAAATACTTCCGAAAGCGTAAATCAATGCAGTAACAGCTACACCCCAACAAATGCCAATACCAATTAAACCAATGCCTCCGTTTGTGTGTTGATCAACAACAATGGAACCGATACCAACAAACATGAGAATGAAGGTTCCTAAAAACTCGGCAATGTATTTTTTCATGGTAGGGCTACTGATGGGTTTATTTTTTAAAGATAAATAATTCTGTCAAATATTAAATAGGAGTCCGATTAAATATTTTCTTTCACAAATCTATTACAATATTCTTTTATCAAGTCTCTTACTCTCCTAAACTCTGCTTTTATTTCTTCATCGCTTCCAACGGTATTTGACGGATCAGGAAAATTATAATGAAACTGTTTTGCAGTTGAAGGGAATACCGGACATTTTTCTTTCGCATTATCACAAACGGTAATAACAAAGTCAAATGGTATCGACATATATTCATCTACATGGTTTGATGTGTGATGAGATATGTCAATACCATCTTCCTTCATAGTTTCAATAGCTAATGGGTTAACACCATGTGTTTTTACACCTGCACTATAAATATTTGCTTTTGTTCCGGCAAAATGTGCAAGGTATCCATGGGCTATTTGACTTCTACAGCTGTTGCCCGTGCATAAAACGAGAATGTTTTTCATTTTTAACAACAAGATTTTTCCGTTGTAGGTTCACTCAGATTCTTATTTTCCTTTTGTTCTGGAGTGCAGCAAGCGGTTGCTTCATTCGTTTCATAATGTGGATCATTGAATTCTACATCTTCATGAAAATAATAAACTTCCCATTGTACGCCATCTGGATCATTTACCCAAAACTTATCTTGTTTTGCATAACAGCAATTGGTGCCCGTTTCTTCTTTTGCAACAAGGTTCTTCTTTTTAGCATCCCAAAGTTTTAGGTTCAAATCCTCGGCGGTTTCTACCTGGAAACCGAGATGTCCAAAGTTTTGTTGAACCTTGTCTTTATTTTCTACAAAGGAAATGATGAGAGACGGTTCTTCCAAAACATATTTGGCATACAGCGGTTTTATTTTATTTGGCTCGATGCCAAAAAATGAATTATAAAATTCAATGGATTTTTGCAGATCACTTACATATAAGCTTACGTGCATTCTTGGAAATGGATTTTTCATTTTTGAATATTTTTAAATTAACAACATGTTTTTTTCTGTTCTATTTTTTCGAATAAGGAATCAAGGATAATTTTAAACTTTCCCCAGGTCTTCTCATCAATACAATAACAAATAGAGGTGCCATCAATATTCCCCTTAATTAAACCTGCATTTTTTAGTTCCTTTAAATGCTGTGAAACTGTTGGTTGCGCTAATGGTAGTTCGTCAACGATATCTCCGCAAATGCAATTTTCTGTTTTGAGTAATACTTCTATAATGGCAATTCTTGCAGGATGTGCCAGCGCCTTGAGTAACATTGCAAGTTCGTTTTGCTTTTCGGTGAATTGTTCAGACTTAGTTAATCCCATAATCTATTTATATATTGCAATATTACGATAAATGTATTTTATCATCCAAATATTTAACCCATTTTTATTCTAACCATTTGATAAACACTTACATAATTTTAAGATTTGGGTTACCTATTATTCAGTACTTTTACGTCATTATTTCAATTATCACACATGAAACAGGCATATATAGTAGAAGGAATTAGAACACCCATAGGAAGTTTTGCTGGCTCTTTAGCTTCAATCAGACCAGATGATATGGCCGCATTAGTCATTAAAACTTTGGTTGAAAAACTTCCATCCATTGATCAAAAAAATATTGAAGATGTAATATTGGGTTGTGCAAACCAGGCAGGTGAGGATAATAGAAACGTTGCTAGAATGTCGGCATTACTTGCCGATCTTCCAGTGGATGTTGCAGGCGAAACTGTAAATCGCTTATGTGCATCAGGTATGGCCGCAGTTGCAAATGCTGCTCGTTGTATTCAAACAAATTCAGGAGATCTTTTTATTGCTGGTGGAGTTGAAAATATGACCCGTGGTCCTTGGGTGATCTCTAAAACGTCTACGCCTTATGGAAGAGATGCACAAATGTTCGACAGTAGTTTTGGATGGAGATTCATCAATCCAAAGATGAAAGAAAAATACGGAGTGGATGCTATGGGTGAAACTGCCGAAAATTTATTGAGCATCTATCAAGATATTACTCGTGAAGATCAGGATAAGTTTGCATTATGGAGTCAGCAAAAAGCAACTGCTGCACAAAATAATGGTCGACTTGCAAAAGAAATTGTTACTGTTCCTATACCACAAAAAAAAGGAGATCCCATTCAATTTTCAAAAGATGAATTTGTAAAATCAAATTCTACTATAGAAATTCTTGGAGGATTAAAACCTGCATTTAAAAAAGATGGTTCGGTAACAGCAGGTAATGCAAGTGGATTGAATGATGGTGCTTCTGCATTAATGATTGCTTCTGAAGATGCGATTAAAAAATATAATTTAACTCCCAAAGCAAGAATCGTAAGTTCTGCAGCAGCAGGTGTAGAGCCTCGCATCATGGGAATTGGTCCCGTTACCGCAACCAGAAAAGCTTTGGAAAGAGCAGGTTTAACTTTGGATCAAATGGACATATTGGAAATCAATGAAGCATTTGCTGCGCAGGTATTAAGTTGTACCCGTCAGTTAGGAATAGCAGATAATGATCCACGTTTAAATATAAATGGAGGTGCAATAGCATTGGGTCATCCTTTGGGAATGAGTGGAGCTAGAATTATTTATTCAGCAGCGTTGGATCTTCAACTATTACAAAAACGCTATGCACTTTGTACTATGTGCATAGGGGTTGGACAAGGCTACGCGATTATTTTGGAGAGGGCCTAAAAAATCTTGCTCCCATTTTATTGGAATGTATGTTAGTGGTTAAGTACCTTTTATACGGTGTTTTCTTTTTTATTTATTGTGAACCCTTTGCCGTTTTTCGCAGCATTGCTCTATATTTTACCCACAACCACTAAGTGTCAAAAGAGCTCATTCTACTCGCTTTTAGCCACCAAGTTCCTGTAAATAAAAATTATGTATCAGCTACTTGCTTCACCAAGCGGCTCTTACTTTCAAAAATTAATAGTATTTTAGCCATCCTGTAAAAAACTGGCTATGGTAAAATACGATCCAAAAAATTGGTGGGGACTCATCTTTCAGTTCCACAAAAGCGACACATTCCGAAGATTGTTTTGGGTGATGTTATCAATAGCAGTATTTAGTTTAATCATAGCCTACGTTACTCACGAAGTTCTTGGCGAGGAAAATTTTAAAAGCACAACTGTATTTCATAGTATTCTTGGTTTCGTAATTTCCCTTTTATTAGTTTTTAGAACCAACACTGCATACGATAGATGGTGGGAAGGAAGAAGATTATGGGGACAATTAGTAAATGATATGCGAACCATTAGTATAAAGTTGGATACTTTTTTGCCTAAGAGTGACCTTGCATCCAGACAAGAGATGGCAATGTTGATTGGTGATTTTGCTTTTGTATTAAAGGACCATTTACGTGGACTAAAAATTAAAGGTAAGTATCCCATTGATGTCCATCAACCTAACTTTGTATCCAGCTGTATTCTTAAAAAGATTAATCAGTTTCATGAGGAGAAAAAACTAAATGATTATCAGTTTCTTTCTTTAATCAATGACTTTAATGTATTTGGAACAGTTTCCGGAGCTTGTGAAAGAATCAAGAATACACCCATTCCATATTCTTATAGCTTGTTCATTAAGAAATTTATTTTCATTTATATTTTATCGATGCCTTTTGCTTTGGTAATGGAGTTTCATTATTATACTTCCCTTATTGTTCCATTCGTATTTTATGTTTTTGCAAGTCTTGAGTTAATTGCAGAAGGAATTGAGGATCCGTTTAGCACAGATAGCGATGACCTTCCAACTGATCAAATTGCAAAAAATATTGGAATTAATACTGCAGAAGTCTTTACACCATACGTAAAACATGAAGAGGAAGAGGACGTTTAGCATATTGATTTTTTGCATCGGCATTTGCTATGCTCAAACCGGTATTGATTCGTCGGCTGAAGCATCGCATGGTCAGAATATTAAGCAATGGGACGAGAATTTGTTTTATTGTAACTGGAACAATACACAAACTTTCACATATTTTGTTCCGGCACCTGATACGGTAGGTGGTGTTGCTCTTGAACTTCTAAAAGGTAAGGAGAAATTTTGTTTACCTCAGTATGGTACACTTTGGTCAGTATTTAAAAAAACACATAAGGGTTTAGACATTGATCTTAAAGTAGGAGATACCGTTTTAAATATGTTTGATGGAATTGTTAGATATGCGCAATATAACAAAGGAGGATTTGGAAATCTTGTAATTGTACGTCATTACAATGGTTTGGAAACATATTATGGACATCTATCAAAAATTAGAGTAAAGGTTGATCAAAAAGTAACTGCAGGAGATTTATTGGGCTTAGGTGGGAGTACGGGTAGAAGTTATAATCCACATTTACATTTGGAGGTAAGATATCAGGACCATCCTTTAGATCCTTTTTCATTTATTGATTGGAAAACTCAAACAATAAGTACCACTGTTCTTGTTTTGGAAAAAAAGATATTTTCTCCCTGGGAAATTGGAATCCAACCTGCGGATATTTCAAAACCGGATTTTAATACGATTACTGACAACACAATAAAGGATACGAATATTGTGAATCAAACGATTCAGGTAGTATCCGACCCAAATGCAAAATTTTATACCATCAAAAAAGGAGATACCATGTATTCTATAGCAAAAGTGAATGGAACAACCCTTCAGCAACTTTGTGACTGGAATGGAATTCGTGATGCCGATAAAATTTATCTGGGTCAAAAACTTAGAGTAAAATAAATGTGATGGGAATTCAATCCTTCAGGGCATCGGCCTATTTTAATTATATTAAGCATAGAAAAAGTATTCAATATATTCATTCTCCATTTTTGTTTGAACTAATGCAGCATGTATTTGACGATTCTGCTAAAAATATAAATCCATACTTTGCAGAAATAGAATCTAAAAGAAAATTACTCGTTGATGATAAAACCACTATTCAATTTACAGATTTTGGGGCCGGGGCCGATATCGGTGGAATGGTTCAGGAGGTTCAAATTGGTGCCATTGCAAAGCGAAGTTTAAAACAAGCCAAATATGCCCGCTTCCTTAACAGACTCATCCATCATTTAAAATTGGAAAGTGTTGTGGAGTTGGGAACTTCTTTGGGGATCACATCTCTTTATCTGGCTGATGCAGCAAAGAAGGTTTACACCGTTGAAGCTGATCATACGATTCGTAAAATTGCGAGAAAAAATTGGAACCATGATTGCGGGATCCATAGTTATGTTTTTGATTTGAATGAATCATGGGAAATGTTGGCAGCCAAAATTGGGACTATAGATCTGCTTTTTATTGATGCAAATCATCGTAAAGAGGCGATGATAAGATATTATATACAAAGCAAATCACATCTTCACAACAAGTCGGTTGTTGTTTTAGATGATATTCATTGGAACGAAGAAACATTGCAGGCATGGAATGTTTTAAAATCAAGAGATGAGGTTACTCTTTCGTTCGATATTTTTCAAATGGGATTCTTATTTTTTGATAAGAGACTATCTAAGGAAAGCTTTACCCTTAAGTATTAATGAATCGAAGTATGAACTTTTACGAACCTAACAACGAGCAATAAGCTACATTATTAGTCTGTTCCCACAGAATGCACTGAACTACACAAAATTATGCAGCTACAATTAATTCACAGAAGTAATCGCTAGCGATTTAGGTTCTGTGGATTAATTGCAGCTGAAACATATTCAATTAAAAATTTTTTCTGTGAAAGTCTGTGAATTCTGTGGGAAATGTTTTTTAGCCCCGCTGGCCAGAATTATAAAATATAGCCTTCTGCAAATTGATTAAACGAATCTATCTGATCCTTGATCCATTTTAAATCCTTTCCCATTTTTTTAGCCATAAATTCGGCAATGACCGGAGCAATTTCTTTCGCAATTTTTGCATCCAAAAGAATACTGCGGGTTCTGCGTGCAAGAATATCTTCTACATTCATTGCCATTTCATTATCGATGGCCCAATCAACTTCCGCATAAGTATACGGAAGGTTTGGATGAATTTTTTCTTTTAGTTTAGAATCTTTCTTTTGTCTTTCATGCAACTCATCAGAATCACCGCCATAACTAAAAAACGGATCGTTAGGATCTCGTTGCCATGCGAACCCATGCAATGCCAATTGATGCGTTCTGCAGTCACTATGAATTAATCGTGCATTTCGTGCAGCAATGTTGATACAGTCTTGCCCCATTTTTCTGTAGGTGGTCCATTTTCCTCCAATTATATTAATCAATCCAGAATCCGAAACGGTAATCTTATGGCTTCTTGAAATTTCCTTTGTAGATTTTTTATCACCGGTTGGTGCAGCCAGTGGACGTAATCCCGAAAATGCTGATAAAATATCGGACCTTGTTGGTGCAGTATCCATGTACTGTTTGGCGGTTTCTAAAATAAAATCAATTTCTTTTTCAAGAGGTCGAGGTTCAATGCTAATTGAATCCACTTTATTATCGGTAGTTCCAATTAAACATTTATCATGCCAAGGAATAAAAAACAATACACGACCATCGGATGTTTTTGGAATCATTAATGCCTGCGTTCCCGTAAGGAATTTTTTATCTACAATAATATGACTTCCCTGACTTGCAACCACTGTTGCGGGCTTTCCTGGTTCGTCCATTTGCAATACATTATCTACAAAAACTCCCGTTGCGTTGATGAAAACTTTTCCGTTCACCGAGATTTTTTCATCGTTGATAGTGTCGTGAAATTCACATCCCGTTATTTGCCCCTTGTCGTTTTTTGTAAATCCTGTAACATCTGCATAATTGATTGTTACCCCACTATGATCAATACAGGTTCTCATCAATTCAATAGCTAATCGGCTATCATCAAACTGTCCATCCTGATAGGAGATTCCACCATTTAATCCTGATTCTTTTATTCCCGGGATTATATTAATCATTTCTTTTTTCGATAATGTTCTGGATGAACCCAAGCTATAATTACCTGAAAGAAAATCGTAGACAGATAACCCTATATAATAAAAAACATTTTGAAAAAATGAGTAAACAGGAATATTGAAAGTTAGGTTTCTCACCAGATGAGGTGCATTTTTAAAAAGATAACCTCTTTCTTTTAATGCTTCTCTTACTAATTTATAGTGACCTTGTTTTAAATATCTCACTCCACCGTGTACCAGCTTAGTTGCTTTTGAAGATGTCCCTTTTGAATAATCAAATTTCTCAAGCAAAAGTATTTTATACCCACGACTCGCTGCATCAACCGCGCAACCTAGTCCGGTGGCGCCGCCTCCTATGATCACCACATCCCATTTTTTTGTTCCGTGATGAGCTATATCTTCTAACATTTTATTCCTTGTCGCCATCACTTACATGAAACTTATGCATTAAACGATGAAGTACAGGAGCAATCAAAATAGAAAAAGCAGTTAAAAAACTAACCCCACTATAGATTGCATAGATAGATGCAAATATTTTACCACTGTTTGTTTTAATTTGATCTACCGGACCCATTCCACCCAAGATCATAGATGCATTTACCAATGAATCAATCCAAGCAAGATTCCCTGCAAAATGATATCCCAATACACCAATAATTAAGGACAAAGAAAGAAAACAAAGAGCTATCAAAGCCGAAATAAGTAATCTTTTATAATAGATCCTTTTGGGAGCCAGTGCATGATGTTTCTTTTCGAGAACCGTCGGCTTATTTTTTTTCTGCTGTTGCACGGATCGCTTTGTTTAACATGCTCACCACTTTTTTGGTTTCTTCAGGTTCCAATTGTAAACCAAACCTGAATTCTGATTTTTTTTCTCCAAATGTGATTGTTCCTCCGGTGATAACCCAAAATGAGTTATAAAAAAAAGCATTTACCCCTCCCGGTTTTTCTTCAACTGCACTAAATGGAGTTTTTTCATTAGCTCTAAACCACTTTGGTTTGCCGGGTTTTGAGTAAACATCTCTACGAACCATGAATTTATCATTGTTTACATAAATAGTTTCCAAACCATATTTTCTAAAATAATATGCTTTGATGCCTATATATAAAAAATATCCCCAGAATCCGATTAAACCAAACAAGTAGAATTTTGCGGCCCCTAAAGTATAGGGAAAGAAAAATTGAGAAGTCAATAGAACACCACACAAGCTCCATAAAATGATCCAGATCTTTAAGTAATTAATTTTTTTAATATCAGATCTTTTTGATGCTTTTATGAATATGGTAAGGTCTTCCGATGTTTTTGTGTAACCTACTCTTTCACTAATAAAATCCATGGATATTTGCTGCAACTAAATTTGTGTAAATATACTGGTTATAGCCGATATTCATTAATTTTGTTGGTACTTTATATGAGAATTGACATCATTACCGTATTGCCGGAATTACTTACCGGACCCCTTACAAATTCAATCGTTCAAAGAGCGGTCGAAAAAAAAGTGGTGGAATTAAACATTCATCCTCTTCGTAATTACGGAATGGGAGGATACAAACAGGTGGATGATTATCCTTATGGAGCTGGTGGCGGAATGGTAGTGCGGTGCGAACCATTGTCCGCTTGTATAGAAGAATTATTGGCTAAAAATAAATACGACGAGATTATTTATATGACCCCTGATGGTGAACTGTTTGATCAACCTACGGCGAATCAATTATCTATGAAGAGGAATTTAATGATCATTTGTGGTCATTATAAAGGAATTGATCAGCGAATTCGTGATAAATACATTACAAAGGAGATAAGTATTGGTAGTTATGTTTTATCTGGAGGAGAAATTCCGGCGGCTGTTGTCGTTGATGCCATTATTAGATTAATTCCCGGAGCCATTTCTGATGAGATGAGTGCCTTAAGTGATAGCTTTCAGGATGGATTATTAGCTCCGCCTGTTTACACTCGTCCCGAGGAATGGAATGGAATGAAGGTTCCTGAAATTCTTCTGTCCGGTGATGATAAAAAAATTGCAGACTGGAGACTGGAACAATCAATTGAAATTACTAAGAAGAAAAGGCCTGATCTACTGAACGATTAGAACAGCTTAAATTTATTTCTGCTGACTAAAACTTGTTTGAATCACCACGAACACAATGGCATATTTCATTTCGTCTGGCAGGTTATTAAAATTGACATTTATGTTCCAACTGCTAAAATAATTGGGGTAATTTGTGCTCATGCTGCCGCTGGCATCTCCGCTTACGTTCCATTTTGTAAAGTCATTAGAATAAGAAGTGGTTACCTTAACGGTTTTCCCACTTCCACTAATTTCCCAGTTGCTAAAATCATTTGAGTATTTGGTGTGCATTTTGGTGGAACTCCCAACGTTCCAGCTGCTCCAATCTTTCGAATAAGCAGTTCCAATACTAATAGAACCAACGCTCCATGAATCAAAATTCCCTACGTACTTAGTTTGAAATTGTTTGCTATCGAAATTCCAGGTGGTAAAATCATTTTAATAGGTAGTACTTAATTTTTGAGCAGATGCATCAAAACAGATGAATAGAAAAAAAAAACATCAACGTTTTTTGCATGTGATATGCCAATCAGCTATTTCTAATTAATAACCGGTTGGGTAGTAGCGTATAAAACCGGAATAAAAAATAATCCTACCAGATTCATGCTATGGCTTTCAGGAACTTCCCCAATAATTTCCCATTTGTTCCATTTAGCACTTTCTAGTGTTTTAATGCTAAATAAATGTTGGTTTGAATTATTATAGATTCCCCACTCATTAAAGTCATCAGTTCTAGTCATTCTTATATAGTAGGATATGTTGTAAGTAAGACTTTCGAATTTCCACTCGTTCCAGCTATCATCAACCGTCGATTTTATCGTAAGTGATTCCCCATCTACATCACCCGCCCAATTGAACCGACTATTATTCACTTGTTCTAAAGTACCACCGCTACAAATAATATAAAATTGCCAGGCTGTAAAATCATTTGTCGATTGGGTTTCCAAATATCCATATTGACCAATATTTCCAAGCAACCATTTATTATAATTTCCCGCTGTTGTTGGGGCGATTGAATTAACGATTTTCGGAGGGTCAACATTGAACATGTTTGAGGCACCACCATTTTCGTCATTACATGAAGTGGTTGTAAAAGTAAGAAGGGCAAAAGCGATTGCTGGTAGAAGTATCCGTTTCATAAACTTAATCTATTTGGTATGAATAATATTACAATAATCGGTCCATTATAAACCTCTGTAACTGTTAAAGAAGGATTATATTGAGAATTAGTACGGTTTTCTAGTTGAATTGGCTCCCTTTGAGTTAGAATAAAATAGGATTACTTTTTGGGGTGACTCATCCAGTGTTTGGCATTACTCCCTCCGCTTTGCTCCGGGCGGTGCTGCTGCCAACCTGGGCCACTTGCGTTTTATCGATATATTCCTAATATCCAAAATACCCTAAAAAGGTGAGAAGATTCCAAAGCCTCCAATACTACCTTTGCACAACTTTAACTGGCTGAATGAGTCGACTTTTATTTCTATTTTTTTTTCTATTTCAGATAACTGTGTTTTCTCAGGTACTTGATACCATTTCAAAGGATTCAATCAAATCTTATCAATTAGAACCCCATACTATTCTTGAAAAAGAAAACGGATTATTTATTTACCTCCCTGGATCCACAGCACTTATTGATGAAGTAAAACTGAAAGAGATACAGCCACTTACTCTTAACGAGGTAATGAGAAAAATTCCTGGGGTAAATGTTACTGATGAAGAAGGAATGGGGATGCGAATTAACATCGGTATTAGAGGAATGGATTCGGAAAGAAGCAGGGGAGTGCACATGATGGAAGATGGAATCCCCGTAGCTTTGGGTCCTTATGGCGCAAATGAATCTTATTATTCACCATTGATTGATCGTATGAGTAGTATTGAGGTGTTAAAAGGTAGTGGTCAAGTTTTATACGGACCACAAACTATTGGAGGAGTCATCAATTTTATCACGGCAGATCCTCCAACAAATTCCGGAACAAAGTTGAATGTAAAATTCATGGGAGGTTCGGGGCTTAACTTTTTGGGTTCGGTTAATATGGGCTATGGATTTAAAAATGGCGGATTTACCATTAGTTATATTCGGAAACAAGGAGAAAATGTTGGACCAACTTGGTATCGCATCAACGATTTCATGGCAAAATTTGTTTTAAAGGTTTCTAATAAATCATCCATTCAAATAAAGGCAGGCTACTATAATGAGTTGTCAAATTCAACTTATGTTGGATTAACCCAAACTATGTGGGAAAACAAAGAATATTATCCGGTAATTGCTCCTGATGATAGAATGTTGGTGAATCGCTTTTCAGGATCATTCGAACATAGTTGGAAGATTCGCAGTAATTTAAAAATGAATACAACTTTGTTTGCGTACAGAACTTCGAGGGAATGGCGTCGTCAGGAATTTTCCTCCTCGGTTAATTCCGAATCTTCAGGAGTTATTTGGGGTGACACAACCATTGCAGGTGGTGCCATTTATATGATGAATACCACGGGAATGAGATATCGTTATTTTGATGTTGCCGGTATCGAAAATAAATTTCTCTGGAATTTTAAAACAGGAAAGATCTCTCAACGAATTGATGCTGGAGTTAGATTCATTTACGAAAAGGCAAATGAAAATTATATCCAAGGCTCAACCCCAAACGCCGAAACAGGTGTTACGTTTACCAATGAAACCCGAAATGGATTTGGGTTAGCCGTTTATGCACAGGATAAATTATTTCTTCATAAAAATTTAACGGCAACCGTTGGCGTTAGAGGTGAATTCTTTTGGTTCAATAGAAATTTTAGTTTAATCAACGCCATTGATACAGGTGTAGGAACAAATAATTTTGTTGCAGCGATTATTCCCGGAGTTGGATTAAATTATAAAGCTGGAAAATATATAAATATTTTTACCGGTTTCCATCGTGGTTTTGCGCCTCCCGAGGTAAAAGATGCTATTACAAGTTTGGGAATAGCCGTTCAACTTGATGCTCAAGATAGCTGGAATTATGAATTGGGAGCCCGTTTTAAAGTTCAACAGTTTTTTTCTGCTGAGATAACCGGATTTTACATGGATTTTTTAAATCAGGTTGTTGCAACCTCTGTTGGTAGTAGCGGGGGAACAGGTTTGGTGAATGGAGGCACAACCAGACATGCAGGAGTTGAGATTGCTTTTATGTACGATTTGGCTCAGCACTTAAAATGGAAAAATTATAAATTCTCAGTCGAAGGTGCATTTACTTATCAATATGCCGCTTATAGCAATGATCGATTTGCTGAGCAGGGAAATGATACGATTAATTTAAAAAATAATTTTTTACCATATTCTCCGGCAATTATGGCTAATGGAGCTCTTACATTGCAAACTTCTTTTGGATTGGGCCTAAGGGTTAGCGCCAATTATGTTGCTCAGCAATTTACTGATGAACTTAATACTTTACATCCAACTGCTGATGGAAGAATAGGAATTATTCCATCTTATTTTACCATGGATGCCAATGCATCTTATAAGATCCCCAAGATCAGAACTACGATTCGTTTATCAATAAAAAATTTCACTGACAATCATTATATCAGTTGCAGAAGACCATTGGGAATCAAGGTGGGTCTTCCAATATTTTTCATGGCCGGACTTGAATTTCAATTATAGTCTACTTATCATTGGGTAAACGTATCCCACAAAGAGGGTATTTTGACCCTCGAACAAGTCTTTGCGCCTTTATTGCCTGTATATTTGTGACGGAGTAAAATTTACAACGCAAAAAGTAAGATGAAAAAAATAGCCTGGCCATTAATTGCAATTGTTTGCTTGTTATCAGCTTGTGTTCCTGCAGAAGACACCTCAAAAAAAGAATTTGTAAATAGCTATGCAGCTATTGTATTTGCAAGTTATTCGGATGCATACACAGAGGCCGTAGCTTTCCAAACATTAGCTCTTGATTTTATAGCAACTCCTACTGCAATTAAATTTTCTGATCTTCAACAACAGTATATAGATATGCGCTATCCATATGAACAAACTGAAGCGTTTCGTTTTTATGGGGGGCCAATTGATAATAGTGTAGATGGCCCTGAAGGTTTAATGAATGCATGGCCAATGGATGAAGTATTTGTAGATTATGTGGTGGGTGATCCAAATAGCGGAGTCATTAATGATATAGCAGGCTATCCTACAATTGATGGTGCATTGATTGAATCATTAAACGAATTGGGTGGAGAATCAAATATTAGTTGTGGATATCATGCAATTGAATTTTTATTATGGGGTCAGGACTTAAGTACAGTTGGTCCTGGTGCTCGTCCATATACTGACTATGTAGTTGGCGGAACAGCAGCAAATCAAGCAAGAAGAGGAGAATACCTTTTAGCCGTAACTGATCTTTTGATTGATCACCTTTTATATTTGAAAAATGCCTGGGATCCTAATATTGCAGGAAACTATCGTTCTTCATTTGTAAACAATTTAGATAATTCTCTTACGCTTTTACTTACTGGTATGGGTAAATTTTCGAAAGGTGAATTAGCGGGTGAAAGAATGACTACTGCTTTAAATAATCAAAGTCAGGAAGATGAACATTCATGTTTCAGTGATCAAACACATAACGATCTTGTTTGGGGAAATCAAAGTTTTGTAAATCTCTGGTTAGGCTCATACACTACAATTGGTGGCTCTACTATAAGTGGAAAAGGAATTAAAGATTTGATTACGAATACTGATATTAAAAACAATATGCAGAATCATGTTGACGCTGCAGTTGCAGCATTGGATGATATTCAGGCTCCATTTGATCAGGAAATTGCCGTTGGAAATACAGCAGGTAATGCAAGAGTATTAATTGGAATCAATGCTCTTCGTGATCAGGCGGATGTTTTGGTTGAAGTTGCTTCACACTTAGGTTATACCATCGTACTTTAATATTTGATTAGAAAAAGATACATACTCGCAGCCATTTTTGGAACCATTATTTTGGTTGCCTGCGGGGATAATCTTCTCTCTCCCGAACAAAACGAGCAATATTCAGGAGGGTTAACTGGAACTACTTTTGACGAATCTTTCAATGCATTCGGCAATCAGGTAGCTGGTTTATCAAATTCTCAATTGGATGATTTTGCCGTTGGGAATTCCTTTTTTAGAAACAATTGGGTAATCGCACCGTCCACAACAACAGCCCGCGATGGATTAGGTCCTTATTACAATGCAGCATCTTGTGGTGGCTGTCATGGAATGGATGGAAGAGGACAACCCCCAACCGGTATTAGTGGATTCAATGGTGGAATGTTATTTCGTTTAAGTATTAGTGGAACCGACATTCACGGTGGGCCATTGGCTCATCCTGATTACGGAGGTCAACTAAATGACATTTCAATACCGGGGATACCAACCGAGGGAGAAGTAACCGTTACTTATACTGAGTTGCCGGGAGTATATCCTGATGGAAAAACATATTCTTTAAGAGTTCCTGCATATACGGTTTCAAATCCGATGTATGGAAGTTTGTCGGGCGCAATGATTTCACCTCGTGTAGCGCAACAAATTCCAGGATTAGGAATTCTTGAATCTGTTGATGAAGTAACCATACTTTCATGGGTGGATGAATTTGATGCAAACGGTGATGGAATTTCAGGAAGAGCCAATTATGTTTGGGATTATATAAATAACACAACGGCATTGGGAAGATTTGGATGGAAAGCAAATCAACCGTCCATAGCTCAACAAACTGCAGGCGCCTTTTTGGGTGACATGGGAATCACATCCGATTATTTTTCTACTGAAAACTATACTCCTGCGCAAGCAGTTTATGCAGCATCCGTTCCTAATGGAGGAAGCCCCGAAATTTCGATGAGCAATCTTGCTAAAGTAATTTTTTATGTTCGTGCCTTGGCGGTTCCTGGAAGAAGAAATGTAAACGATCAGGAAGTACTAAATGGAAAAATATTATTTAATGAAGTTGGTTGTAACAATTGTCACAGAGAAACGATGTACACAGGTAATACTCCGGTGATAAATATGTTTGCAAATCAATTGATCCGTCCATATACTGATTTATTGCTGCACGATATGGGAGATGATCTTTCTGATAACCGACCTGACTATCTTGCTGCCGGCAATGAGTGGAGAACTCCACCATTATGGGGAATTGGAATGATATCGGCAGTAAACAACCATACATTTTTGTTACATGATGGAAGAGCCAGGAATTTTGAAGAAGCCATTTTATGGCATGGAGGGGAATCAGAGGAGGTAAAAAATAAATTCATGCAATTGAATTATTTAGAAAGAGGATACATTATTAAATTCCTTGAATCGTTATGAGAAAAAGAAGTATTCTGTTGGTATTGATTCTTTTTATGTGTGGTTGTGATACAGCAACAGATAGCTTTACGTCTCTGTTTAAAAGTTTCGATCGTCAGGGAATGTTAAGCAACATTGGGAACAATTCTGCTATTCCTGCTTATAATACTGCCGTTTCTACTGCACATTTGTTTAACGAGCAAATTGATACTTTCAAAACAAACCCAACTCCAGCTACACTTTTGCAGGCTCAACAGTATTGGAGGTTACTAAATAGTTTTTGGAGATCATGTGAAGTTTTTGGTTTTGGACCTCTCGATTATTTATTAATAAAACCAAGAATTGATGATTACCATTGTAATGTCACCAATATTGAAACTCATATTAGTGCAGAACCAATTATCGATCTTGGGTATATAAATACTGTTCCGGTTTCGGATAAAGGATTAGTTACTGCCGAATACCTTTTGTTTGGAGATGGTGTTCAGGATCCATTTACATTGCTTTCTACTGACACCCAAAGGGTAAATTATTTAGTTGCTGTTGGATTAAGTTTAGAAGAAAAAATAACACAGGTAAGGGATGAGTGGATCTCATCAGGAAATAATTTCATAGCTACATTTATTTCCAGTGATGGTAATAATGTTTCAAGTTCCATTGGTAAAATGATCAACTATGAGGTGATGATTCTGGATGAGATCAAGAATATGAAGCTAGGTAAACCCATGGGAAAATTTGACGCCTCGGTAATTCCTAATGAGGTAGAATCTTATTATAGTCATCAAAGCTTGACGAATATTCAAGCAAATATTATTTCAATGCGATATATATTTGAAGGGAATGGTGGTGTTGGATTTTATGAACTGCTCGATCATTTAGGGGCAAAAGATAATAATGGAACGTTACTTTCAAATAAATTGGAGACTAAATTTAATGAAATTCTTTACGACTTCGATAATTTCACTTCTCCTTTGGATCAGGCTGTGGTTTCCGATTTAACTACTTGTGAAATTCTGTACCAGGATGTTTATGATTTATATATTCTTGTAAAAGTAGACATGATGAATCAATTGGGTCTATTACTTACTTTTACCGATAATGATGGCGACTAGCCATGGGAAATACACTACATAGAATTGATCTTTTTCTAAGGAGACCTATCAATACTTCTTCTCTTGCTTTTTTTCGGATTCTTTTTGGTTCATTAATGATCTTTTCACTTATTCGTTTCTGGAGCAAAGGTTGGATTGACGATTTTTATATTAAACCCGTTTTTTATTTTTCGTACTATGGATTTGAATGGGTGCAAAATCCGGGCAGTCTATGGATCTACGTTTTGTTTGGATTAATGTTATTAAGTGCTCTAGGAATCTTACTTGGATGTTTTTATAGAATCAGTGCTACTATTTTTTTTTTATCATTTACGTATGTTGAGTTAATTGATAAATCGAACTATTTAAACCATTATTATTTTATTAGTCTGGTTTCGTGTCTTTTAATTTTTATTCCAGCACATAGAAGTTTTTCGGTTGATGCAAGAAGAAACAAAAGTATTGCATCCCGCACCGAACCTATGGTTTACCTTTTTGTTTTACAATTACAGGTGAGCATCGTTTATATTTTTGGTGCAATCGCAAAACTTAAATACGATTGGTTAGTTGATGCCATGCCTCTAAAGATTTGGTTGAATGCCAATAGTGGCTTACCTATAATTGGAAACTTTCTGGGAATGGGAATTACTTCTTACATTTTTAGTTATGCAGGTTTATTATTTGATCTTTTAGTGCCGTTTATTTTATGGAGCAGACGATGGAAGTGGAGTGGATATGTTTTGGTGATTGTTTTTCATTTATTTACCCATTTGTTTTTTTACATAGGGATGTTTCCATTCTTTATGATGCTATTTACTCTTGTCTTTCTTGATACTAAAACTCATGAATCAATTATTGGGAAATTTTCAAGTTCAGTTTCACAAAGCAGCTTTAAAAAATTCATCTTGCCCAAAACGACCGGATTGTTTGTGGTCTTTTTCTTCATTCAGTTTCTTGTTCCATTTCGTTATTTATTGTATCCAGGAAATAATTTATGGCATGAACAAGCCTATAGGTGGAGTTGGAACATAATGTTGATGGAAAAGAACGGAGATGCCGAGTTTATTGTTTTTGATAAACACTCTTCTCAAACATGGGTAGTAAGAAAAAAGGATTTTCTGACGATTCAGCAAGAAAGAATGATGAATACCCAACCAGATATGATCCTTCAATTTGCGCATTATCTAAAAGAAGTTTATACTTCTAAATACCAAACGGAAGTAGGAGTGAAGGTAAAGGCTTATGTGGCTTTAAACGGAAGATCATCCCAATTACTCATCAATCCTGATATTGATCTAACCCTATTTAAGGAAGGCTTTGGCAACAAGACTTTCATCCTTCCTCTGAACTAGGCTAGTTGGCCAGTATTAACTAAATGTTAACCCGGTAACATTTAGTTAATACTGGCTTAATCATTTAATTACGCTACCATAAACCGGGATTAATCGCAAGAGGGGCGAGCAGGCCTAACTTTGCGGGGTCTTTTACACCTATACAAAGAAGAATGAAAAAAATAACCTTACTCCTCCTCGCAATCCTTATTACCCAATTCGCGTATCTTCAAAAAAATGGTTTTATAGTAGGTAAAATCGTGGATGAAAAAACCGGTGAAGATTTGATTGGTGTTTCTGTAATGATTAAAGGTGGTACCAAAGGTACTGCTACTGATATCTATGGAACCTTTAAACTTGAAGTAGCTCCAGGAACCTACGACATTCAGATTTCTTATGTGTCTTATCAAACCAAGATTATAGAAAAGGTAACGGTAGGCGCTGGAGAACTAAGTGAGCCTCTTCATATTACTCTCAGCGATGCTGTGAATACTTTAGGAGGGTTTGAATTAAAAGCGGATGCAGTGAAAGGAACCAGCACTGCATTGATTTTGGAGCAAAAAAATAGTTCCGTAATGTTTGACGGAATATCTTCTGATCAAATGAGAAGAACCCCTGATAGAAATACAGCAGATGTTTTAAAAAGAGTTAGCGGTGCCACCATTCAGGATAATTTTGTAATCATTCGTGGATTGCCAGACAGATATAATGCTGCCTATTTAAACAACTCACCTCTGCCAAGTTCTGAGCCAGATAGAAAAGCTTTTTCTTTTGATATTTTTCCATCCGCTTTGTTAAGCGATCTAAAAATAATAAAAACAGCTATGCCCAGCATAACTGGTGAATTTGCAGGAGGTTTGATTCAGGTAAAAACAAAAGATATTCCGGAAAAGAATTATTATTCCTTTAGTACTGGTGCTAGTTTTAACTTTATAACAACTTTTGGCCAATTTCAAAGAAGTACAGGGGGTAATACAGACTTTTTTGGGATTGACGATGGAACTCGACAATTACCTTCAGGCTTTCCAACAAATACGGAAATGGTAAATGCGTCTAACTTGGGCCAGAATGATGTCCTTGTGGGTTATGCAAAAACGCTCAAGAATAATTATCCAGTTCGTGCATCAATTGCCGCTCCCGGATTTAATTTTCAATTTTCTATGGGACATAATGTGAATTTAATCCCTATCGACAAAAGAAGCACAACAACTAATAAAGCGGAATTTGGAAGTGTTTTTGCGTTAACTTATAATACAATGCAAACTTTCAGAGAAATTGAAAGAAATGATTTTGACCTACAGGGTAAAACGAGTGCATTTATTGATAAGCAATACAGTGTTAATACCAGCTGGGGAGGTATTTGGAATATGGCCTTGTTAGTTTCTAAAGCAAATGGAGCAAACAATAAAATTTCCTGGAAAAATATGTTCAACGTGAATTCGAATGATCAATATATTCAAAGAAATGGAGTTAAGCTTGATCAAAATGCAGAGATCAAGTCTTACAATATGTTATACACCCAAAATACATTATTTGGAAGTCAAATTGCAGGTGAACATGTGCTACCTAAATCAAAAATTAAATTTGAATGGGGAGCTTCATACAACAGACTTCATAGAATAATTCCAGATTATAAAATTTTGGAGTACAATAGAGATGCAAGTGATACTACTTACCCTTACCAGGTTGCTTTTGGTGGATCAGTGCAATCATCTATTGCATCTAGGTTTTTTTCTGATCAACTGGATCACGTAGTTTGTGGGAATTTTGATTTTACTTTACCATTTAAAATAGGCGCTACTCGACATGAATTAAAGGTAGGTTCATATCTTCAATATAAATCTAGAGATTTTCAGGGACGTATTTTTGGATATACCACTTATGGAATTGGAGGATCGGATATGACTGCCATTTCGCTTTCATCAATTGATACCATATTTGATAACCGACATTTTAGTAATGAAGGATTAATAATTGAAGAGGTTACAAGAAAATCCGATGGATATAATTATTCGGCCTCAGTTGCAGCCGGTTACATTCAATTGGAAAATGCTTTTTTCGAAAACAAGTTAAAGTTTATTTGGGGAGCAAGGCTAGAAAGTTTTCATCAAAAATTAAATACATTTAATGTTGCAGATGATTATCCCTTAACTGTTGATTCAACCGTTATTGACGTGCTGCCATCACTCAACATTATTTATTCCTTTCATCCTAAGTTTAATTTAAGAGTTTCCGGATCTCAAACTGTTTGCAGGCCTGAAGCACGTGAGTTAGCCCCATTTTCATTTTATGATTTTAGTATATTTGCCTTGGTCGGTGGAAATTCTAATTTGGTTAGAACAAAAATAACCAATGCAGATCTTCGATTAGAGTGGTATCCAGCAGGTGGTCAAATGATTTCACTAACCGGATTCTTTAAATATTTTGAAAACCCAATAGAGAAAATTTTATTTCCGGGCGCTACTAATAGGACTTTTACTTACATTAACGTTCCTGAAGCTTATTGCGCTGGTGCAGAATTTGAATATAGGTTTACTATTGGTTCATTTATGAAGGATAATAAATCTCGGTTTTTAAATGATTTGAGTTTCTATGGTAACTTTGCATACATATATTCTAACGTAAATGTGGATGACACACTTTCAGGTATCCAGGAAAACAGAGCTTTGCAGGGGCAATCGCCATTTATTATCAATACTGCTATAAGTTATAATGACAGCAAATACTATTTTGGAATATCAGTAGCCTTTAATTATGTTGGAAGCAGAATATGGTCGGTAGGGAATGCATACTATCCTGCCATTTTAGAAAATCCACGTCCTGTTCTTGATATTCAAATTTCTAAGTCATTTATGAAAAGAAAACTGGAATTGATACTAAATATCAGAGATTTGATAGCTAGCAGAGCTATCTTTTTCCAAGATTTAGATGGTGATAAAAATTATACGGAGAATGTAGATAACAAAATGATCGACGTTCGGATGGGCCAGCAAATGTCATTTACTGTTGGATATAAATTTTAGTAATAAATTTAGTAGGCTCTCTGGAATTTATTGCTGAGTTTACGAGCTTAACATTAAGCTAATATTGACCAATCAGAATTTAAGTTTGTCGTAATTGCTCTCTTATTTAAATGCCAATAAATAGTTGATTTTATAATGTTTTTGCATTATTACTGTTTGGCAGTATTATTAAAATGTAAATAGTTACTCTGGTAACTTAAATTTTATTTAATGATGCGGTTTTGAGTAGATAATCTAGCAAGCATATATTTGTGCAAATAACATAAACAGATAATCATGAAAATTTTTTTATTAAATGTAGGATTAATGCTTGCAGGTTCAACTTTGTTTGCTCAGGCTCCATTTTTCCAAAGCACAACTTACACCGGTGCCTTTGCACCCACTCCAACTGCGAGATGGACTGATACATGGTGTAATTTCGATCCTCAAAATACTTCATACCCAACGGCTACCCTTCAGGTAACTTCTAACATTTTGGTTAATACAACATGGACCAACAATAATGTTTATTGGATTAATGATGCCTTGATTTATGTTAAAACAGGAGCAACATTAACTATTGAGGCTGGAACTATTATACGTGGTTCTGGTAAAGGTACTTTAATCGTAGAGCGTGGTTCAAAAATTATAGCACAGGGAACTGCTGCACAACCTATTACTTTTACATCAAATAGTGCTTCAGGTGCAAGAAATTATGGTGATTGGGGCGGAGTAGTTATTTGTGGATCTGGTGTTCATAATTTAGTTGCTGGTGCAAATGCCATCGTTGAAGGAGGTATTGGTGATGCTGTTACACAAACAGGTGTTCATGGTGGAACAAATGACAATGATTCAAGTGGAGTATTTTCATACTGTCGTATTGAGTTTTGTGGAATTTCTTTAACTGCAGCTCCAAATTCTGAGATCAATGGTTTATCTATGTATTCAGTTGGAAGAAAAACCAAAATTGATCACGTTCAGGTTTCTTATAGTGGCGATGATTCATTCGAATGGTTTGGTGGAGCGGTGGATTGCCGTTACCTAGTTGCATACCGTGGAACAGATGATGATTTTGATATTGATAACGGTTTTAGAGGACGTGTACAATTTGCTGCTTCATTCCGTGATCCTGCTGTTGCTGATGCTGTTTCAGGTTCTAATGGTTTCGAATCAGATAATGATGCTGGAGGATCTACTCTTTGGCCAAAAACTAAGGCAGTATTCTCTAATGTAACTGTTGTTGGTCCAATTAATACTGCTTTACCAGGTGCAATTAATTCTAATTATAGAAGAGGTGTTCATATCCGCAGAAATTCTGGTTTAAATATTTTCAATTCTATCATTATGGGATATGCAGATGGTTTTTTAATGGATGCCAGAAGAACGGTAACCAACTTCTGTCAGGATACTTCATTTTTCCGTCATAACATACTTGCAGGCATGACCACTGATTTCAAATTGGCAACGTCGCCTGTTTCCGACACTTTATGTATGACCTCAAATGCAACGGTATTGTCATTCTTTATGGGTGCAACCAACGACAACGATACTATCAATACATCACCTGGTGTTATGCTACAGGATCCTTATAATTTAGCTAATCCTGATGCTCGTCCAACAGGTGCTCCGTCTTCTACAGGTGGAACTTTTACTAATCCATTTTTACTGCCTTTGGCTGTTGCTGCTAATGCGGCTTTCACTCCATCTGCTTCTTCGGTTTGTGTTGGTGGTTCATTAACCTTTACAGGCACCGCCCAAACAGCTACCACTTTACAGTGGGATATTCAAGGTGGAACACCTTCATCAGCGTTTGGAACTGCACCTTCATCAACTTTTAACACCCCGGGTACTTATGTAGTTACGTTAACTGCAACAAATACACTTGGTTCTAATTCATCAACTGTTTCGATAACCGTAAATGCTAACCCATCTACGCCAAGTATTTCTCAATTGGGTAGTATCTTATCTACAGGGTCTTTTTCAACATATCAGTGGTATTTGGCTGGTTCTCCAATAGGAGGAGCTACTTCTCAAAACTATGATGCTGATACAGTTGCTGGAAGCTATACCGTTATGGTTACCAATGCAGCAGGTTGTTCAGCTACTTCTTCTATTTATTCTTATACCACTGGTTTGGCAGCATATACGCTTTCTGACAATGCTATTTGTGAAGGAGAATCTATCACTTACAACGCTACTACTGCTGGTGCAGATTCATATAGCTGGATATTTGTTGGTGGATTACCTGCCGCTTCAAATGCCGCTTCTGTAACTGTAACCTATAACACTCCGGGCAACTATTCTACTTTGCTCACAGTTGTTGATGGCTTAAATTCTGATAACAGTAATGGTGTTGTTGCAGTTAATGGATTACCTTCTCCGGTAATTGCTGTTAGCGGCAACGATCTTTCAACTACTGTTTCTTATACATCATATCAGTGGTTATTGGCTGGTTCTCCAATAGGTGGAGCTACTAGCTCAACTTATACAGTTCCATCTAATGGAGCATATTCGGTTGAAGTAACGGATGCGAATGGTTGTACAAATACCTCAACTGCTCTTAACTTCTTTATGGGAGTTGAAGATGCGAATGAAGTAAACAATCTGCTTGTTTATCCAAATCCTGCTGAAGGATATACTACTATTTCTTTTGATGCTAAATCAAATGATATAATGAATATTCAAATTCTTGATTTAAACGGACGTGTTGTTAAAATGATTAACCATATTGAATATATAGCTGGTAAAAATATTCTACCAATAGATATTCAAGAAATTGCAACAGGTATGTATGCAATTAATATTCAAATTGGAAATACATTTAACACGCAGAAATTGATTATCAAATAATATTTAAGATGCGAGTAAGGTTGTTTCTTTATTGAAGCAACGAGAGCCGCTCCATTCATCATGGAGCGGTTTCTTTTTAATGACACCCCTGTTTCAATTTCTTGAAACAGGCTGGTGGAATTAATCCTGACATTTATCGTCAGGATTGTATTTGAAAATATCTGACACCCCTGTTTCAATTTCTTGAAACAGGCTGGTGGAATTAATCCTGACATTTATCGTCAGGATTGTATTTTTTATGGCGGCTTTTACTGACGCTTCAGTCAGCATGTGCCATCTGGTGTTTTGCTTTATCTCCGCAGGTATTCTCAATTCGCAGAAATCGGCCCTCCTCGCAAATCTATTTATGCCCTAAGATTTCTTTAAATGAGAGTACCCGCGGAGGATATCGCTCTTATCTTGAATAAAGCGAAACGTCGGGATTACCCTGTGCCGCTTTGATTAGTGAATAATCATTTAGGTCGAAATTCAATCCTTGGTTTCACTTCGCCCCTCGACAGGCAGCAGTACCACCCCGCCTTGCATACAGATGGCTTTTTGGGCCTTGGCGTGTAGACAGAGGAATACCAGCCAAGGCCTTAAAATGCCCTGACTGCAAGGCGGGGAGTACTGCCAATGGCGGGATTGAGCGCCAAATAAACTGTCAAAAAACATTCTATCAATACTACGCTGTTAGCAACTAAATAGCTTTTTAATAGCGCAACTTTCACTTAGCTGTTTATTTTTGCCTGATTGGTGTTACGATATGGCTGAAGAAAACGATAATCTTTTTAGTGGTGAAAAGGAAGCATCCCTCTCGGGGATGTATCAAACTTATTTCCTGGATTACGCTTCCTATGTCATTCTGGAAAGAGCCGTTCCTGCTATTGAAGATGGATTAAAACCGGTACAAAGAAGAATTCTCCACTCTATGTATGAGTTGGAAGACGGTCGTTATAATAAAGTTGCCAATGTGATTGGTAATACCATGAAATACCATCCGCATGGTGATGCATCTATTAACGATGCCATGGTGCAAATTGGTCAGAAGGATCTTTTAATTGATTGCCAAGGGAACTGGGGAAATATTTTAACGGGTGACAGTGCTGCTGCCAGTCGTTATATTGAAGCTCGTTTAACAAAATTTGCTCTGGAAGTTGTTTTCAATGATAAAACAACGGATTGGAGCATGAGCTATGATGGTCGTAACAGGGAGCCTGTTACACATCCTGCAAAATTCCCCATCTTATTGGCACAGGGAGTTGAAGGTATTGCGGTTGGTTTGGCTTGTAAAATTATGCCTCACAACTTTAATGAGTTGATTGATGCTTCTATTGATATTTTAAGAAATAAAAAAACACAGATTGTTCCGGATTTTCCTACAGGTGGAATGGCTGATGTAAGCAAATACAATAGCGGTTTAAGAGGTGGGAAAATTAGGGTAAGAGCTAAGTTGTCTGTAGTAGACCACAAAACTATTATGATTACCGAAATTCCTTTTGGGACTACTACAGGTCAGTTAATTGATTCTATAGTAACCGCTGGAGATAAAGGGAAGATAAAAATTAAAAAGGTTGAGGATAACACTGCGGAGTATGTAGAAATCGTTATTCATCTTACGCCTGGAATAAGTGCAGATGTTACCGTAGATGCATTATACGCGTTTACAGATTGTGAGATGAGCATATCTCCCAACTCCTGTGTAATTGTGGACAATAAACCCATTTTTATGCCTGTGGATCAGATATTGAAAATATCTACCCAAAATACCGTTGAACTTTTAAAGAAAGAATTGGAAATACATCTTGCTGAGTTGCAAGAGAAATGGCACTACACCACCCTGGAGAAAATTTTCTTCGAAGAAAAAATATACAAAGAGCTTGAAAAGAAATATGGTACCTGGGATAAAGTATTAGAAGGTATCGACAAAGCGTTTGTTCCTTTCAAGAAAAAGTTAAAACGGGAAATTACCAGAGAAGATATTGTTAAGCTTACCGAAAAGCCTGTGCGTAGAATTTACAAACTGGATATTGATGAGCTGAACGAGCAAATAAAAAATCTTGAGAAGGGCATTAAGGAAGTAAAAGAGAAACTCAAGAATTTAATTCCTTATGCCATTGAGTATTTTAAGGAATTAAAAAAGAAATACGGAAAAGGTAGAGAGAGAAAAACGGAATTAAGAAATTTTGAAACGATCGAAGTAAAACAAATTGTAATCCGCAGCGAAAAGTTATATGTGGATTATGAAAATGGTTTTGCTGGTACAGGATTAAAAGGAGCCACGTTTATTGATGATTGTGCCGATGTGGATGACTTAATCGTGTTCCGCGATGATGGAACCATGACGGTTTACAAGGTAAGCGACAAGGCATATATTGGAAAGGGCATTTTGCATGTGGCCATTTGGCATAAAGATGACGAGAGAACCATTTATCACATGGTTTACAGGGATGGACTGAATGGTGCTATTATGATGAAACGTTTTAATGTAACTGGAATTATCCGCGATAAAGAATATGATCTAACAAAAGGATCAAAAAATAGTAAAGTGTTATACTTTAGTGTGAATCCAAATGGAGAATCAGAAGTACTTACTATTTATTTAAAACCTCGTCCGAAATTAAAGAAGCAGGTTTTCGATGTGGATTTAACAGAATTGGGAGTGAAGGGTAGAAATTCGCAAGGAAACGTTTTAAGTAAATTCCCGATTCGAAAAATTGAAAGTAAATCGAAAGGTGAATCTACACTGGCATTGCAAAAATATTGGTATGATCCTGCTGTAAAACGCATTAATACTGAAGAAAGAGGGATTTCCTTAGGAGGATTTAAAGAGGAGGAGAAGATCATCAATATTAATCCGAATGGTATTTACAGAGTTGTAAAACCTGGAACCATATTGCAATTTGATGAAGACCCGATGGTGATTATGAAATACAATGCAGGGAGAACTATTACTGCTGTATATTTTGATGGAACCAAAAAAGAATATTGGATAAAACGATTCCAGCCGGAAGTAATGGACAAAAATGTATACTTCATTACCGAGCATGAGAAAAGTAAAATCCTTTTACTGAGTTTTGATACATACCCGATATTGCGTGTTACCTATGGTATATTTAAAGGTAAAATGACCCAGGATATTGATGCAAATGATTTCAGTCCAACAAAAGCTGTAAGCGCCAAAGGCAGCAAACTTAATTTTAAAGACATTAAACAGCTTGATTGGATGCCATCTAAACCAGAACCGACGGAAAAAAGATCGGGCACGGGTAAAGTGATAGATATGGAGAAAGATGATCCGGAAAAAAAGCTATTTTAATGTAGATTTTTATTGGAATGAAAAAACAACCACAAAATTCCAGACAGAAGCCAAAACCTGCTGTTAAGAAGGTATCTAATGTACGCTCTACTGTAAAGCCTGTTGAGGTAAAAGTGATTGGTCCACCTATTTTCGATAAATTCGAAACCTTTGCTGCCAAAAATGAAAAATGGTTGATGTGGGGAACATTTATTCTCTCTTTGATTTGTAGTATTTCGCTTTTCGATATGAAAGTTTCGATTGGTGGTGATGATTCTGCCTATGTTGAAAGAGCTTATAATTTTATTTCCAAAGGAAAATATCCATATTACCAAGGACCCGGATATCCCCTTGTACTATCATTATTGATGAAGGTATTCGGATTTAAGCTTGGAGTATTCAAGTTATTTTCTCTCATTTTTTACTCTGCACATATATTTTTAACGTGGTACGCTTTCAGAAAAAAAATTCCGTATCTCATGCTTATGTTTATGGTAGGCTTTGCTGTTGTTAGCGATTACATGCAATATTATGCTAGCCAAACCTGGAGTGAAGCATTTTATATGTTTATACAAGCCGTTGTTTTGTGGATCATTATGAAAATTGTTTCTGTTGAAAAACAAGAAGCTACAGTGATGGGTGATCTTAAAAAAAGATGGTATTTGTGGTTAGGTGTAGGTTTGGCATTCACATTTTTAGCAATGACAAAAACGGTTGCTATTTTCGGAATAATGGCTCCGTTAATCTATTTTGCGATTCAAAAAAAGTATCGTTTTTCTTTTTATATTCTCGTTAGCTTTCTCATATTTAAATTTGGAATTGGTGCTATTGAAAAGGCTGCGTATGGTCCAAATACTACCAATCAGTGGGAGCAAATGATGCAAAAGGATGCATACAAAAAGGAGCAAGGGACTTTGGATGCGATTGGATTCTTAGGAAGATTTGGAGAGAATTTAAAAACGTATTCCAGTATGCACTTCTTTAGATTCTTGCACATTATTCCACAGAATCAATATAAGTTGAGCGAAGATGGTTCTACCATTGATCAGGAGAATCAATTAGCATGGGTGGCAACTATATTTATTACGGGATTATTATTGTTTTCGTCCTACATGATATTTAAAAATAATAGGGAAGCATTCTTTTTGGTGCTCTTTACGTTGGTGATGTGTGCAGGAATCTTTTTTGGGATTCATGCGAATAACCGACAGGATAGATTGATCATTATTTTGTTCCCATTCATTCTTATGATAATTGGATACGGCTTATACCTTACTGTGAGAAATTTTAGAATTATGCATGGAATTGTAGTAGGATTATTTAGTATCGTATTGTTGAGTAGTTTCTATAATACGCTTGCAAAAGCTCCTGAAAGTCTAATCAGTTTGCAAAAGAATTTAGGTGGTGAGCCATATTACGGATATACTACCGATTGGCAGAATTATATTGAAATGGGAAATTGGTGTGTGAAAAATTTGCCGGAAGGAAGTTTAGTAGCATGCAGAAAATCTACTATTTCATTCATTACTTCAGGAAAACAAATTTGGTATGGGGTTCATGAGATTACTTCGGAGGATGCTGATTTCTGGTTAAAGAAATTTAAGGAAGGTGGAGTTACTCACCTGCTGGTTGCCGATCTAAGGGCTATTCCACATAAAAAATCTAACCGGATTATTTCCACAATGCATAAAATTAGGGCCTATATTTTTATGAAATACCCGAATAAGCTAAAACCAATCATGGAGGTTGGGGTAGAGGAGAAGGCCTATCTTTACGAAATTATGTATTAAAAAGGGTTTGGCTTAAGTGTTTGCTCGATAGGTTATTAAATATTTGTGGCGTTCATTCAGGCCTGCGGGTCGTTTAATAAATAGTGTAATAAGTTTATCATTCAAAAAGTTTGGATTTTGAATAATTTACATACATTAGACGCAAAATATTTACCATGGGAATGCCGAAAACCAATTAAAAGAGTAGGCGAAAAACTATTTAATCAATTTACTATGTCTGACACAACAAACGGTGCTGGTGGCGAACAAAAACCGGTACAGAAAAAAACAATGATGATCATCATTTGCCTTTTCGCAGGCGCATTGGGTATCCACCGTTATATGATGGGGTATAAAAACTGGTGGCTTCAATTATTATTGACCGTATTATGTGGCGTTGGTATTTTTTGGGTTTGGTATGACTTGTTCATGATCCTTACTGGAAAAATGAAAATGGCTGATGGTCGTGAGCTAGAAGCTTAATCATTATAAATTTAAAACAACATGGAAAAGGGTCGCAAGACCCTTTTCCTATTTATTCCCGTTACATTTTACATGCAACAATCCAACTTACCCGAAACCCCTAATCAGAAAAAGAATACCATGCTGTTAGTATGCCTACTAGGGGGTGCCCTTGGGATTCACAGATACATAATGGGGCATAAAAATTGGTGGCTAATGGCCATTACACTGGGTGGTTGTGGTACTTGGCAAATAATTGACCTAATTCTTATTCTAAATGGGGGTTTAAAGATGGCTGATGGCCGTGAACTCGAAAAATAGCCCCATTTACCCAAACTCCTTGTTTATTTCACAGATTATCATATTTTTACTTTGCTTAACTGAATAACACAACTATTATGGAAAATAATGAACCAAATCAATTGCCACCCAGCCCTTCATTTCCCGAAAAACCGGTAGAAAACAAAAAAATGGTTGCAGGTTTATGTGCTTTACTTGTGGGTACTTTAGGTGTGCACAAATTTGTTTTGGGTTATAATACCGAAGGAACCATCATTCTTGTCATAAATTTAGTTATGATAATCATTACCGTTGTAACATGCGGGTTTGGAATAATTATTACCGGACCAATTTTAGCGTTAATGGGAGTATTGGCAATGATTGAAGGGATCATATATCTTACAAAAACTGATGAAGAGTTTTATCAAATATACCAGATAAATAAAAAAGCCTGGTTTTAAATAAAGCGCAAAGAAGTGTTCATGAAATTGATTTTGAAGTATATAAAATTCAACTGGTTTTTTTCAGCTGTAGTTTCGTATATGTTTTTATCTTGTTTACTAAGAATCTTTACTGGAATTAATGTTACTATTCCATGTTTATATACCACTATATTTGGATTTCATTGTCCGGGTTGTGGTTTAACTGCAGCATTTATTGAATTACTAAAACTAAATCCGGTAAATGCCTGGAATCATAATCCTTTGATCTTTATTGTTGTACCCTGCGCTGCCCTCTACATGATACTTGATTTATTGCGATTCAATAAAAGAATTTCCAAACCAGCTTTTTCCAATTAAATGTATATTTTTAACCAACTATTTACCTAGCAGTTACTATGGAAGAAAACAATCAAAATATTGGAGCTACCAATTGGTCGAATGCTCCTGTGCAACGAGACGTCCCAAACGCAATGGGGGCTTTGGTGCTTGGCATCATCTCCCTGGTCTGTACAGTTATTCTATGGTGCTGTTATGGATTTATTCCGGGGCTTATAACTGGTGTAATCGGTTTGATTTTGGGAGTCATGGCTCAGAAGGCCTACAAAGAGAACCCTGCCTTGTACACCGAGAAATCTTACAAAAATGCGAAAGCCGGAAAAATAATGTCTTTAATAAGTTTGATCTTATGCGTTTTGCTGATTCTAGTGGCAATTATTTTTATAATAATGGGAGTAGCATTGGATGTAAGAGAACACATGAATTAACCATTTAACTTTATAACAACCATTAAAATTTAACTACTATGGAGAACAACAACGAAAACACAGGAGGAGCAAACTGGACGCCACCAGCAGGAAGCATTGGGGGCGGAGCTGCAGAACTTGACGGAGCAAGCGCAAGCCAAATTATGGGAATTATCGGATTGGTGCTTTCTCTTTGCACAGGTTGCGGAATTGTAGGATTTGTTTTAAGTATTATAGCATTTGTAAAAGGGAAAAATGCTGTTGCTGCTTATGAGGCAAATCCATCAGGATACTCTGAGAAATCATACAAGCAAGCTAAAACAGGAAAATTACTTGGTATAATTGGACTTATTCTGGGAATCGTTGTAATCGCATTAGGAATAGTTTACGTTGTTGTTGTTGGAGTTGCAGGAGCAAGCGGAAAATTCAGATAGTCTTTAGCTAAATTATATTTAACCCTTCGATATGTTTTATCGAAGGGTTTTTTATTTACTTTTATTTCATGTTAACGTGTCTGTCGAAACAATTTTTTGGTATTGAATGTCCAGGCTGTGGGGTTCAACGCTCTGCACTTAGTTTTGTACATGGTGATTTTATGGAATCCTTGGCATTGTTTCCTGCCTTGGTTCCGTTTACCATGTTTGTAGTAATAGGCATACTATCGATTGTTAAACCTCTGAAAATTAATCTGAAATTTGTGTTGGTGCTTGCGATATTTACTTTTTCAATAATGGTGATCCATTATATTTTAAAAATTACCGGGAATGCTCCTTGGTATGATGAGGCAGCATCTCATTTTCATCCGTAAACAACCATTACGTCTTCCAGATTTTTTCTTTTCAAATCAGGAACCATCGTTTCTACAGGTTTTCCAACTGGAATTAATAAAAATGGACGTTCATTTTCGGGGCGATTCAATATAGATGAAAGGAAATTCATCGGACTTGGTGTATGAGTAAGAGCTACCAATCCTGCCTCATGAATAGCTGCTAATAAAAACCCGCAAGCAATTCCAATTGATTCCTGAACATAATAATTCTGATGCTTATGTCCTTCTTCCATTTCATAAACTCTTTTGAAAACAATAATCAAATAAGGAGCCGTTTCTAAGAAGGGCTTATTCCAATCAGTGCCTAAAGGTTTTAAATCATTGAGCCATTCTTCACCCATTCTCTTCTCATAACTTTCTTTTTCTTCCTTTTCCGCAGCTTCTCTGATTTGTTTTTTAATAGCGAGATGACTCACCACACAGAAAGTCCATGGTTGTTTATGTGCCCCTGATGGCGCAGTAGATGCAGTTTTTATGATATTTTCAATAATGCTAATGTCGAAGGGTTTTGGTGAAAATTCACGAACTGTCCTTCTTTTATCCATCCATTGGTGGAATTCCTCCGATCGTTCGATCATTTCTTTTTCACTGAACTGAAAATGATTGTAATGCACGTGGGGAAACCCATTAATCTTTTTCTCAGACATTTTGCGTTGTAAGGTTTAGAATTTTTGTTTCAAAACGTTGGTTTGGGTTAAGCTAATATTTTTTGATGCAAGCTTCGACGCATTGCCGCCAATATACAGGGCGAATGTTTCTAAACTGGTGGAGTTAGAATGATCTCTACCGCCACAACTATTTAATTTTTCATTTCTGCCTATATCTGCCGTAACGATGATTTTATGATATAAAGGGTTATAATGCTTTGATAATTCTGAGAAAAATTCTTCCAGTTTATCGGTATAAATTTTGTTACTGGAATGTCCGATCTCGGTATGATGCATCCAAATAATCTGAGTTCCTCCAATTGAATTTACCATTGCCTCTTCTACTACTTGTATGATAGAAGATCTTTCTGATAATTCTGTTTGAGTAATGTTCTTTTTACCTGAAAATCCCTTCATGATGTTTTCTATTCCTTCAGTATGAGTAAAGCTATTGTTTACACAACCTGTCTTTTGAATATGAAAACTAAGATCAGAGCTAATATTGATTTTTTTGAAAGCGTTAAATGCATCCGTATAATCGACCCCTCGGAACACAAATATGATCTTTTTTTTGCTTTTTCTCTCACGATCGTTTGCCATCAAAGAGGGTGAGATGCCGACCAGGGTAGCAGCCATTGCAGAGGTTTTGATGAATTTTCTTCTATCCATAGTGATGGGTGCTAAAATCAACCGACAATATATAAAATATGTTCATGGTATTATTCGTTGAATACGTTAAATTTGTAGAATAATCCTAGGTAAAGGTGAGATTAAAGTTCAGTTTGATTTTTTCGGTCGTTATTTTTTCGGGACTGCTTCTATCTGCCCAAAAAAACAAAAAGATCAAGGGCGGTGTTTCTCCTGATGACGATAAAAAGCAAAAAACGTTTGTTACAATTGGACCGGAGATCAATATGATTTTACCAACTGACTTTGGTGCTCGTCCGGATGTGCTGTTTCAGGATACTCTTTATAAATTTTATCCTAATCTGGGTTATAGATTTGGAGCTTGTTTGCGATTCGATTTCAGCAGAACATTTTCTTTTCAAACCGGACTTTTTTATATATCAAGAAGCTATACTTCCCAGGTTGGAAAAGCAAATCCTATTAAAACTGAGATTGTGGAAGACTATTATAGTAGAAGGTTGAATTATATTGGTTTTGAAATACCTATCATGGGATTGTTTTATGTTCAACTGGGAAGAAAGTGGTTCATGAATAATGCAGTAGGTTTTTCGGTTGATTTTTTTCCAAGTAGCATTGCTGTGGTTGATAATACTACTTCTTATGTTTCCTTTGGAGGAAGAAATTCCTGGTGTGTCCCTTCTATGAAGGCGGCTATTGGATTTGAATACAGATCGGACAATTCAGGATATTTTTATTTGGGAGGACAATTCCACAGACCCTTCTTTTCCATATTTGATGGATTTATTCAACATGATCCTGCTATCTATGAACAAACTGCACAGATCCCACAATCAGGAACATATTTTTCTATAGATTTTAAATACTTTTTCCCCCCGGGTAAAAAGAATAAATGGACCGAAACAGTTAAATAATGAAGGCAATCAAATTTGTTTATTATTTTTTCTTTGGGCTTTTTGTACTGCTGTTTTCTGCAACATATTTTATTGAAAGACTCTTTCTTCCTACAAAGGAAGAAGTGCTGGGTAAAATCAATACAGACTCAGAGTATCAATTGAAGTTTGATTCATATAATTACAATGGAACAAAAGTGGGTTATGCTGCTATTGGCAACGACACGGCGCAAAGAGTAATCTTTGTACACGGGTCTCCTGGTAACTGGACCAATTTTTATAAACCAATGGATAGAGATTCCTTCTATAAGAATCATTATTTAATAGCCATTGATCGTTGGGGATACGGAATGACAGGTGGGGAACATGGAGAGGGGGATTTAGATGCGCATGCTGATTATATTCATGAATTATGCAAGCCAACCAAGGGTGGAGGTAAACCGATATTGGTAGGACATTCCATGGGTGGCCCTATTGTTATTAATTGTGCCATTCGTTATAGCAATGATATAACAGGTGTAGTAAGTGTAGCAGGCTCGTTTGATTCGAAACTTGAGCCTAATGAATGGTTTCGGGGAATGTACAAAGTCTTTCCAATCAATTTGTTTTTTAACAGAGATTTAAAAGCTAGTAATGATGAATTATTCGTTCACCGAGATGCATTGGATAAAATGAAGCCCAATTGGAAAAATATTACTTGTAAAGTAACTATTATTCAAGGGGGAAAGGACAATTTGGTGGCACCGGGGAATTTAGAATTTGCAAAACAACAACTGGGTAATAAGGAAGTGAATTATGTTTTTATTCCGAATGAGGATCATTTTATTCCCTTTGGCAAAGATCCGGGTCCAATGTACAGGGCAATTGAAGAAATGAGCAAATAGAAATAGGTTCCGTTAGCGAATCCTATCAATACTCTTTACCAGGTCATCGTCTTTTTTGATTTTACGTGCTGCAACAAAACAAAGTATGATGCTGATCAATAAGAAATAAATTCCGATACTTTTGGCAGGTTGCAAATTATACTCACCCTCAAAGCTGATGCTGATCATGTAATATACATACAAGCTGGTGTTTAAAATAATCATCACTATAAGAGCCAAAACAAATGATCTTTGTTTTTTGCGATCCTTAAATTGTAGAACACAAAAAATACTAAACAGGATAACAACAGCGTTTAATATTATAAATTGAATTTCATAAAGTGCAGTCATGCTTTTGGTATCGATTGCGGTACCACCTGGCATCGAATAACCTTCCCATACAAAAACTGGTATAAAGAAGATGAGAACATGCAAAATAGCTACCAGTAAGAGCAATAAACTTTGAACCCGTTGTATCATGGAACCGTTGATTTTACTAGCAAACATACAAAGGATAGCCTAAAAAACCACCATTTTTAAAAAAATAGATAAACATTTGTATTCCAATTATTATTCGTATTATTGTACCATCATTCATTACATAGGTCTGTAACAATTCCCCACTTCTTTTTATTGATTCACAAATACCCAAAAACTTATTTTTTAGAGTCGCAATATTAATTCGCTGCAGCAGCACTTTGATCCAATGAATTTAAAAATCGAATACACTATCCACATTATATAAGTTTAAAGAGAATTAATTAATCAAAATTATGGCAGGACCTAAAGATGTCAATCCGCAAGATAATAATGGCGGAGAGGGAGATAAAAAGAAAAGAAGCAGAATTGATCCTCAAAAAGTAGTGATCGGAAAAAATAAAAAACCGGCTCCAAAGGTTGTTGATGAAAATGATTTGGGTGTAGGTGGATTATTTGATGATGATGTGAAAAAATATAATGATAGTGAACCGACTCATGAAGAAATTTTAGAGGCTATCAAGGCTTCTGAAAATCCTGAAGACAATCAGGAAAAACACGAAGAGGAAAATACAGAAGATACTTCTCAGGATAATACTGAGCATGTTAATGAAGATAGATCAGAAGGATCTACAGAGAAAGTTGAAACCACCATTACAGGTGAAGTTACAGAAGCTCCGGTAATTGATGAAAGTACTCAACAACAAAACATTCAAAAACAACAATACGATAAAAGAAATTTTGAGTTCTATAATTTCGACGGGCATGTTGAAAGCGAAGGAGTTTTAGAAATCATGCCTGATGGATATGGCTTTTTAAGAAGCTCCGACTATAATTATCTAAGTTCCCCAGATGATGTTTATGTTTCTCAATCACAAATTAAATTGTTTGGCCTAAAAACAGGTGATACCGTTGTTGGAACCATCAGACCTCCGAAAGAAGGTGAAAAATATTTCCCACTTATTAAAATTAGTGAGATCAATGGCTATACACCGGATGAAATTCGTGATAGAGTTCCATTCGATTATTTAACTCCGTTGTTTCCTCACGAAAAAATTCACTTAACCAGTAATGGCGCTAAAAAAGATTCTATTTCATTAAGGATTATGGATCTGTTTACACCAATCGGAAAGGGACAACGTGGATTGATCGTTGCTCAGCCTAAAGTGGGTAAAACAGTTTTATTGAAAGAAGTTGCAAATGCAATTGCTGCTAATCATCCTGAAATTTATCTGATCATTTTATTGATTGATGAGCGTCCGGAAGAAGTAACCGATATGGCACGTAGCGTAAAAGCAGAAGTGGTTGCTTCTACTTTCGATGAGCCTGCAGAACGACACGTTAAAATTGCAAGCATTGTTTTAGAGAAGGCAAAAAGAATGACCGAATGTGGTCAGGATGTTGTAATCCTTTTAGATTCTATTACTCGTTTGGCTCGTGCATTCAATACTTGTGCACCTGCATCAGGTAAGATCTTAACGGGAGGGGTTGATAGTAACGCTTTGCAAAAACCTAAAAAATTCTTTGGAGCTGCACGTAAAATTGAAGATGGTGGTTCATTAACCATATTAGCTACAGCTTTAATTGAAACGGGATCAAGGATGGACGAGGTAATCTTCGAAGAGTTTAAAGGAACCGGTAACATGGAGTTACAATTGGATAGAAAATTAGCTAACAAAAGAATATTCCCTGCTATTGATGTTACTGTTTCAAGTACAAGAAGAGATGATCTTCTGGAATCGGCAAACACAATTAGCCGCATGCACTTATTAAGAAATCTTCTTGCTGATTTCAATGTTGTTGAAGCAATGGAATTTGTAATGGATCGAATTAGAACCACACAAACTAACGACGAATTCTTAATTTCCATGAACGGATAATAAAAAGTTCAAAGTTCATGGTTTAAAGTTGAAGACTCGAAAACAACGCTAACATTGAGCTTTTAACCTTAAACTTAAAAAATGAAACCTTCATACGTTGGAATAATCCTTGCATGTTTATACATGGTTTTCAAGATGGTGCTTTATTTTTTGCAAGTACAGGAAGAAGTACTTCGTGGTAAAGCATGGATGATATTATTGTCGTTAGTACTTCTTGGAATTTTTTACTCCATCAACAATTATATCCGTACCAGTGATACTTATGATTGGATGGCAGCCTTTAAAAAAGGATTGACCGTTTCGCTTACATGTAGTGTGTTTGCAGGAATATTTGTGTTTCTGTACTATAGGGTTATCGACATTAATTATTTGGATAACCTTGCTATTGCAGAATACAATCAGCTAAAAGCTCAAATTCCTAAAGAAAAATTGGCCGAGTATAATGAATCACTAAAAAATCGTTATAAATCAAACACATTTGCAATTATGACGGTATCGATTGTAAATATTATTGGTTTGATAGAAAGTCTTCTGGTTGCTATGCTAGGTCGTATGACCGTGAAGAGGGCTTAACTCAAGTGATTATTAATATCGCTTATAGTAATCATGTTGTGTGATGAGTCATAAACTGAAACTCCATTCTTAATAATCAGGATTTGTGGAGATTCGTGAAGCACATTCCATTTTTCTGCCACCTCATTCGAAATACCTCGATAGGCGAGAAGATCTAAATAATATACATCAGCATTTTTTTCTAACTCTTGCAATCTACTTTCCATCCTGTTTTTTGCCATGCGGCTAATTGAACAAGTCGTACTATGCTTGAAAATGATCTGTGTTTTGTTAAATGATTCTTTTTCAATGTCATTTAATTGCCTGGAAGCTGATAGTATCTTCCATACCAAATCTTTTTTGTCTTTTGAAAAAGAAAATATTCCCATTCCACAAAGATAATGCATTAGAAGGAAATAACCGTTCATTTTTGCAATTATCCAAAAGCGTTAAGCCGCTATGGTGGTTAAAAAAACAAAGCCCAAACTCCATGACTGGAATTTGGGCTTTGTTTTTTGTTATTTTTTGGACTTTATTTCACCATAATCTTCTGGCTGGCCTTGCGTGTGCTTGTATAAATATTCACCACATACATACCTGCTTCTAATCCAGTAACATCGAGATTATAAACTTTTTGTTGGAATGGAATGATGCCTGCTTTTACTTGCTGACCTATCATATTTACTATTGAAAAATCCCATTCACTGTCATTACCGGGGATATCAATCACCATTTGTTCCGTTGTTGGGTTTGGATATGCAGTAAAGAATACTGAATTAGGATGTTGCTCGGTATATAAATGCTGAATACATAACTGATCTTGTAAAAAGTCAGCTGCAAATTGATATGTTGAATCTGATTGTGCCGGAGTGGTCCAGAATTCACAATGATCACGTCCTACATAAGCCAACAATGGATTATCAATTCCTAAGTTTAATGCTCTTTCATGAATAGATCCGCTTCCGCTTACTACCATAACGGGAATTCCAGGATTTGCCATAGCAGTACCGTAAGGAACGGTTCCATCAGCAGTACCATGAATACTCATTAAAGGAATATTACCCGCTTGCATATAAATAGTATCGGCCAAAGCACCGCAATAGTTTAAAACAGCCTGAGGGTTTACAGGATAACCGGGATGGCCACTTGCTCCATAAAACCCACCGTCATTTACCGCAACAATATCAGGGTGCAATTCAGATGGTTGATCCATATATGCTAAATGCAACGCCATAATAGATCCTGCACTAAATCCTCCTGCGATAACCAAAGCAGGATCGATTTGATATGTGTTTGCACCTGCAGCATCTTCTCTAAAAAACCTTACAGCAGCCATATAATCATGCACTGCTTTATAAACCACATTTACATAAGTTGATTCCACATCAGCACTTAAGATGATGTCGATTACATTCGCTAAACGATAATCAATGGATGCAGCAACATAACCCATGCTAGCCAACCAACGACAATGCTCTGCCATTCCGCCATCTGACTTTGTACCACCAATAAAACTTCCACCATGCGCAAGAATAACTAACGGACGGTTTTGTACCAAATCACCTGCAGGCCACCAGATATCCATTTTAAGATCCTGGAAGTTTCCTGCGCTGAATTCAGCATTCCCATAAACAACATTCATTGCAGAATCGAGGTTTGTGAAAATTGGCGTGTAATAACGACCACCCGAACAATCTACTTGCGCAAATGAATTAGCAATAAATAATGCAGGGATAAGGGTAAGTAAAAACTTTTTCATGTTAATGTGTTTGTGAATTACAAGATACACATTTATCGAAAGATTATGAAATTGTTAAGTTTAGGTATTGTTTAGATACCAATGCCCTCTATTACTGACGGTTCAAATGCTTAAGAGCCGCATGTATGTGGGTGTCATCCTTATTAATGATATAGTAAAAGCCTTCATTTTTCCAGATATTTCTTGCAACCAGCGATTGTAAACGGTTAATTAACCATAGTCTTGAGCGACGGATCTCTGCTTCATTACGGGTAATTCCATGTTTACCTGCAAAATCTACAAATTCTCCCAGAATTTTATCTGCAAGGCCCATATCTTTTGCAAAATCACGATAGTCTTTAAACTTAGTGGTTAACATTCCACGATTTCTATCCGAATAATCAAAACAAAAATCATAACTCACTCCTTTGCTAATCACATCACTATAGTATTTTGAATATCCTGAAGTGTCCATAGGAACATAAATATCGGGAGTTATTCCGCCTCCGCCATAAACAATTCGTCCACCTTTGGTTTTGAATTTATGTAAGGTATCACCTGGATTTGCTTTATGGTTTGGATCTTTATTCAGAATTTCAGAATAGATGTCTTCATAATATTTTTCTGTTCCTTCCGCATAAGAACGTTGAATACATCTTCCCGAAGCCGTATAATAACGTGCAACAGTTAATCGGATAGCTGATCCGTCTTTGAATTCAAATTGTTCCTGAACCAAACCTTTTCCAAACGAACGACGACCAATAATGGTTGCTCTATCGTTGTCCTGCATCGAACCTGCAATAATCTCCGAAGCTGAAGCTGATCCTTCATCAATCAATATTACCAAGGGTTGGTCTTCAAATTCACCCTCGGTGGTTGCTTTAAAATCTTCTTTTTCTCTTGATCTCCCTTGGGTATAGACAATCATCTCTTTGCTTTTCAAAAACTCATCGGCAATAGCGATTGCAATATTTAAATATCCACCCGGATTTCCACGAAGATCTAAAATCATTTTCTTCATACCCGATTTTTTCAATTTCTTGAAAGCATCCATGTATTCATCATAAGTATTTTCCGCAAAACGATTCAATTTGATATATCCTGTTTCATCATTTACCATGTAGGATGCATCCAAACTATATAATGGGATCTTATCGCGTGTAATAGTATAAGGAACTAATTCTTTTGAATTTCTACGGGCAACTTCTACTTTTACTTTGGTTCCTTTTTTACCACGAAGTTTTTTTATTACATCTTCGTTCTTGATTTTAATTCCGGCAACATTTGTTCCATCGATCTTTACAATTCGGTCTCCCGAACGAATTCCCAATGCTTCCGATGGTCCACCCGAAATAGCTGCGACAACAACGATTGTATCATTCACTATATTGAATTCTACTCCAATTCCATCGAAGTTCCCTTCCATATCTTCATTTACTCCTTGAAGATCTACCGGTGGAATGTATGCACTATGTGGATCAAGTTGTTCAAGTAAAGCTGCAATTGCTTCGTCGGTTAAATGATCAGTATTAACTGTATCTACATATTCCTGTTCAATCAGACTGATGATTTGGTTGAGTTTATCGTTCTGACTTCCACTATTGGTATAAAAAAGATTATTCTTTTTAGTTCCACCTGATGATGACGGTAAATTTTTCCCTATAAAAATCCCAAAGATGGTGGCCACTGCCATTAATATTGGCATGAACACTATGAGTCTTGATTGCTTATTCATTTAGTTTACGTGATGCGATACAGTACAAATTTAAACGAATTTACCGGCCTTGGAGGTATGCACTGTTTAAAAAAACCTAATTTATATGGGAAGTTCCTTTATCGCCTTCTCCAGCAAGCCAGCATCATTGCTCAATTGTGGGCTAAAGGTAAACCCTAGTTTGAGGTCATTCTTCAAATCAAGTTTTGATTGTTCGACCCTGTAGAAATTGCCCGATTCGTAATGATATTTAGCCAGGTATTCCTGCTCTGTTTGTCCCGGAGTAGGAATCAAAATAGCTCTGGATACTGTAACCAGATAATCCATAATAGAAGAATAGCCCGCCCTGCTTACCATTATCTCTGATTGTTTGATAACCTCTCCCATCTTTTTTGAATCTGCCAGATCAATCACCTCCATATTGTTGGGTGGAGTTTTTTGAATGGGTTGGTCAGTTCCTCTTATCAGAATATATCTTCCTTCTTCCAGATCGTAGCTTTGTTGAATCAAAATATTTTCAAGCTCGGTTCGAAGTGGTTCTAACCCTGAAAGAATAAATGCTGCTTTATATATTTTTTCTTCGTTCATACCCGGAGAAAGTCTTGAAAGAAGTCCGATATAATTATGTGGAAACGGAATCAGATTTTTATGAGATAGCTTTCCGGAAGCATTTTCGTCACCGGGAAGATCGGGAATCCAACATAGATTAAAATTCTCGATGTATGATTTATTTACTTTCCATAACATCGGCTCTAACAGATCGGAACTCCCTGAAGAAATAAACAATTGGTGACCCATGAAAACAGAAAACACATTCTTGTTGTACAATCCGTAACGATGATCAGAGATTACTACATCGAATTTCTCCACTTCCATTTTTTGCTCCAGCCATTTTTTTTCATTTTGAATGGATCGTAAAATTCCTGGAGCTTGTCGAAGCATGGCTATCGACATGGGTAATTTAGAAGAATAGGTTATATCGTATCCCGGGATTTCTAAATAGGGGAGTGTTGGAAATTCTAATTGCAAAAGCTTGCCTGATAAACCCGATCCACCTAGAACAATATTATATCCATGTTTGATGAGAGAATGAATGAGTGGAACACATCTTGCAGCATGCCCCAATCCCCAATCTAAAGGAGCGACTAAAATTTTCATCTTATATGTCCTGCGTAAGTGACCTAATCATCTTGAACTGACCTAAAAACTGCTTGGCAATAATTCGAAGGACACTATATACAGGAATAGCAAACATCATTCCTACAATACCAGACATACTTCCTGCCAGAACTATAACAAGGAATATTTCTATAGGATGGGCTTTTACACTATTAGAAAATATCAAAGTTTGAAAAAGATTATTATCAATTAATTGTGTTATCCAAAACACGATCGCCATTTTCCCCATTAATGGTAATATGGTGGTATAAATATCAGCATCTAAATAGTTGGAAACACCCATAAATATTCCAATTACACCTCCAATAATAGGGCCTACATAAGGTACAATATTAAAGAGCCCAACAAAAAACCCAATGGCAATGGCTAATTCGAAACTTAAACCAATAATTAACATTCCGATCATAACACATACCATTACCAAAATTAGCTCAAGCATAAGCCCAATAAAATATCTTGACAATATTTTTTGACTTTCGGTCATAATCGTCAGCGTTTGTTTTTCGTATTTAGCTGGCATAATGGTAACCACTATATTTTTTAATAGGCTTTTTTCTCGTAAAAAGAAAAACGCCAAAAAAGATGCCGAAACAATAGTTGCTAATATATTACCCAATAAAAGAAAAGCGGAACCAAACCATGAGCTAACTTTCTTAAAGCTTATATACTTCATTCCAAAGGTTTTTATCATCCCTTCAATCTCTTTTCTATGTGCAATTCCTGTTTGTACAGAATCTTTATTTGTACTTAGCACTGTTGTGGATACCTTTATCAATGTATCCATTTCCGGTTCAATGATTCCACTATTATTATAAGTAGCAATTGAAATGCTGTCGCACGGGAGTTTATATACAATGGTTCTTTCGATGGTTTTAATAGGTTCGCTTTTGGTAGTATCAAATTCTTCAAAATCTATCAGGCCAAAGGCCTCCATCTTTTTTACTACGTTATTGATGGGGGTTTCTAACTGGGATATTAATTTTTCGGGATTTACTTTTGAGACTTTTACTCCTTCTTTTATAATAATTGGAAATACTAAAGCCCCAACTCCTCCTAAAACTCCCCATACCAGGAAAATGCTTAATAATGCATTTATAATACTTGGGATTTTAAATTTACCAATATTAATTCGTTCCAATAAGCTATATAGTGGACGAGCAACTAATGATAGAATAACTCCGCAAACAATATAAATGGTAACACTACTAAAGTACCATAATAAAAATCCGACCAAGAATAGGGAGCCTATGGTTAAAATATTTTTAACCAGTTTATTTAAATTGATTGGAGATTTTTCTGACATAAATTATGTATTTTCTATTGATTTATAAAGTGTATAGAGTGTTGATTCTATTATTTCATGTTTCCCTTCAAATATAATAATATTAGGTTTCTTTTCAATTGTAGAAATCACATTTTCCATTTGTTTTTTCAAATCATCTTTTACATATTCATCATTGGTTCCGTATAATAAATAGGCAGATAAAGCATTATTCGTGTATTTGGGAGACGTCCATTTCATATCAGGAGGAAAAAACCCGGCCCAACTAATCAGCGTGTTTATAGGCTTCTCCGTATGCATGGCCCACCTGCATGCGGTTGCCGCTCCCTGCGAAAATCCCAATACGTGAATTTTGCAATTCACTGGAATCTCCAATGAATTCATCACAGTATCCAAATAATGCAAATAGTCCTTAATTTCATATTCTCTGTCTTCCTTTGTCATCCACGAAGCACCAGTTCTGCCTGCAGTTTCATTTAAATAGAAACGTGACAAAGCTTCCGGAGCAATTATAAAATTCTCTTCGTTGTTAATAATTTTAAAATTACGGATAAAGAATTCACCCAATTGCCCATAGCCATGCAAAACCAACCAAATATGATTCGTTTGTGAACCTAAATTTCCGAGTGTGAAAAATCTTCCGGTTTTTTTTGTTTCGATGTGATGTGTAACTGTATCAGACATTATTCTTAATTTTCGGATAAATCTAACAATAATATGTCAAAGCCTCCCGGATTACCCGGATCAAAACCGGTTTTTGGTCACACTTTACAATTTAGAAAAGATCCACTTAGATTTTTCGAAAAATGTCATGAAGAAATTGGTGACATCGCTTGGTTGCAATCTCCTTTCAGAGATGTTGTATTAATCTTTAAACCGGATTATGTAAAATATGTTTTGCAAGAGAACAATAAAGCATTTCGTAAAAGTTTTGGTTATGATGAATTAAAAACATTGTTAGGTCAAGGGTTACTTACCAGTGAAGGTGAAACCTGGAAAAAACAACGACGACTTGCCCAACCTGCATTTCACAAAGAAAGAATTGCTCAGCTTGTAAACATTATGGGTGATGTGGTTGAAGAGACAGTTGCGAATTTCAAAAAACAATATAAATCAGGTGATGAAATTGACATCACCTTTGAAATGAATAAACTTGCGCTTGATATTGTAAGTCGAACTTTGTTTCAAACAGATGTTTCGAAAGATCAGATCGACGAACTTAATCATGCATTAGGAGTTGTAATAGAATTTGGTGCAAAAAGAATTCGTGATCCATTTCAACCCCCAAAGTGGGTGCCAACAAAATCAAATAGAGAGTCGAAAATTGCAGCAGATAAAATTAGAAACATAGTTTCTGGTATTATTGAGAAGAGAGTAAAAAGTACTGAACGATTTGATGATCTACTCGACATGTTTGTACATACCATTGACGAGGAAACCGGAGAGAAAATGTCGATGGAGGCATTGATGGATGAGGTAATGACAATCTATATTGCGGGACACGAAACCACCGCAAATGCACTTGCATTTACCTGGTATTTGTTGTCGACAAATCCTGCGGAGAAAGAAAAATTATTGGAAGAGATAAAAAATCTGAATACGGAAAAACCAGAGATGATGCAATTGCGTGAATTGAAATATCATCGAATGGTGATTGATGAATCATTAAGATTATATCCTCCTGCCTGGATTATTGGTCGGCAAGGATTGAATGCCGAAAAAATGGGGGAGTACAATATGCCTGCGATGTGTACCTATGGAATCCCCGTTTATGTAATTCAAAGAAGCAAAGAATATTGGACCGATCCTAATAAATTTATTCCCGAAAGATTTAATGAAGAAAATTCTGCATCCATTCCTAAATTTGCCTATTTCCCTTTTGGTGGCGGACCCCGATTATGTATCGGTCAAATGTTTGCGATCTACGAAATGCAAATTTCCATGTTTATTTTATGGAAACATTTCGACTTTATTATTTTACCTGATTATAAATTGGAGATTGAACCACTGATCACTTTAAGAACAAAAAAGCCGATCATGATGAAGATTAATTTTAAATGATTTTTCAGGGCGGCTTTACCCGCTATACGCAGTAGCTTTTTTGGTTTGTGCCTATGTCATAACATCTTGCTGCGAAGTAGCGACGGGCGATCGCCCGTCGTTTCAATCGACTTCGAAAATATTTAATAGCACAATACAAAAAAGGCTACTCGCTGCTGTCGGGGCCGCGTTGAGATTATTTTGATCTGCAAGGCCTATGAACACTGATCAATCCCTTAATTAGGGTATCTTATTTAGAATATTTCTAAATAAAGAAAATTGAGTATATTTGCTTTATAAATCGTGAAAATATGACGCAAACTACAAATATCCTTATTGCCGATGCGCATTATATGGTTAGACAAGGTTTACGCTCAGTACTTAACGAAAAGCCTGAGTTTAGAGTAGTTGCAGATACTGATGATTATCAGGCAGCAGTGGCTCTTTCTCTTACATATCAGCCTGATGTTATCATCATTGGATTAAACGTTTTGGGTGCTAAGGCTATCGATACTATTGCTTACATCATGAAAAATCTTCCAAAACAAAAGATTCTTGTTTTGGATAGCAATGAAAACGTTCAGGATATTATTCAAATTTTAAAACTAGGGGTTCACGGTTACATTTTAAAACAATGTGATGGTCCTGAGATTATAGATGCTATTAATGTTATTCTAAGAGGTAAGAATTTCTTTTGTTCAAACGTTTTAAAATTGAATAACGAGGATACCACCTGTTGTGGAAGTGAACTTGATTGCAAACATGCAGTTATTAATTTAAGTGATCGTGAGATTGAAGTACTTGAACTTATTTCTCAAGGACTTACCAATAACGAAATTGCAGATAAAATCTTTTTAAGTTCTCATACGATTGCAACACATCGTAAAAATCTGATGAAAAAATTCCAGGCAAAAAATAATGTGGATCTGGTTATCTCAGCTATCAGAGAAAATTTCATTGCTCTTTCAACTTCTGAAGCAAGAAATTAAACAAAGAGGGTTTTTATTAAAAAATACTTAAGTAGGTAAATTCAACCCATTAAAATTCTGTGAGTAATTAATTATGAAAATGTTAATTGTGTAACAGTTTTCAGCTTCATAATTGTACATTGCGAAGATTTAAAATCCAGTTTATGCGTAACTTAATCCTAAGGGTAATTCTACCCTTTTTGCTTATTGCCTTCAATTCGGTCTCCATTTATTCACAGAATGTTGGTATAAATACTTCAGGAGCATTGCCCGATGCAAGTGCCATGCTTGATGTAGTCTCAACAACCAAGGGAGTTTTAATTCCGAGGATGACAACGGCGCAGAGAAATGCAATCGCTGCACCTGCAGAAGGATTGTTGATTTACAATTTGGATTGCAAGGATATTAATTTATACAATGGAACAGCCTGGATAAGCATGATGCTGGCGGCACCAACTGCCGCTGCCGCAACTGGTATTTCTCCTGCACAATTTACCGCTAACTGGGGATTAAATGGTTCTACTACTTATTATTTAGATGTTTCTACTACAGCAACTTTTACAACCTTTATTCCGGGTTATGGTAACCTAAATGTTGGTGCTGTTTCTTCTTATAATGTTACGGGTTTAACATGTGGTACCACTTATTATTTTCGTGTACGTGGATCTAACACATGCGGAACAAGTCAGAATTCAAACATAGTTTCCGTAATTCCTCCATGTTGTATTTCTAACTACACGTAATTTCTATAGCCTATGCCCCTACTGGAGGTGTAGGAACTGCTGTTCCACTTGGTGATGATCAGGAAAGTGGTGCATTGCCAATCGGCTTTACATTTAGTTTTTACTGTGTTGGCTATACTCAATTCTATATTTCTTCCAACGGGTTTATAAATTTCAGTGGAGGTATGGGAAGTGGGTGTTGCGCTGGACAATTATTACCAAACGCAACTACACCTAATAATTTGGTGGCAGGAGGATGGGATGATCTATATCCTCCCGGAGCCGGTTCAGTAAATTATTTTACAACCGGAATTGCACCAAATCGTCAATTGATAGTTAACTGGACCGGACTTCCACTTTGTTGTGGAGCAACCAATGACGTGAGTTTCCAGATCGTACTGTTTGAAACAACGAATCAGATAGAAGTTCATGCAGCATATTATAATGGAATTAGTCCGGGAACAATAGGTGTAGAAAATCTTGCTGGAACTTTGTCAACAACTCCGGCAGGAAGAAATTCCGGAACATGGACTTCTGTTAACGAATCTTGGAGATTTTATTAATCATGAAAAGGATTTCAAAAATATCTTCAAGAATTTTAATCACTACTTTTATGGTCGTTGGATTCCTTCATGTCCATGCGCAACAAGTTGTGATCAATCCAACGGGTGTTGTTGGTGATCCAAGTGCCATACTGGATATTGGCAGCACTGCACGTGGATTTTTAATTCCTCGTATGAATACTGCTCAGCGAAATGCCATTGTTGCTCCGGCTGAAGGACTCCTTATTTATAACTTGGATTGCAAGGACATAAATTTATACAATGGTACATCTTGGTTAAGTATGATGTTGGGAGCACCAACAACTATTGCAGCCACAGGAGTTAACTCAGCAGCATTTACAGCAAACTGGACAATAAACGGAGCTATTACTTATTATTTAGATGTTTCAACAAGTCCTATCTTTGCAACTTTTCTTCCAGGATTTAATAATTTGACTGTTGGAGCAGTCACTACTTATAATATTACAGGATTAACTTGTGGAACAACTTACTACTATAGAGTTCGTGGGGCAACAGCATGTGGTTTGAGTGCAAGTTCCAATATTACATCCGTTATTCCTCCATGTTGCATCAATCCTTATTCAGTAATGTCAATTCCTTTTGCACCAGTAGCAGGAGCAGGAACAACCATTTTTCTGGGAGATGATGTTTCTTCAGGAATGCTACCCATTGGATTTACATTTAGTTTTTATTGTGTCGACTATACTCAATTTCATATTGCGGATAATGGATATATTGGGTTTAATGCCCCATCTTTTTCTTCAGGTTGCTGTTCGGGACAATGTTTACCCACGGCAACAGATCCTAATAATTTAATAGCAGCTTCTTGGGAAGATTGGTATAACTTATCCGGAGGTACAATCTCTTATTTTACAACAGGGATTGCTCCTAACAGAAGGTTGGTTGTGAATTGGACAAATATTCCTCACTATCCAGGAGGGGCTGGAAATTTTCCAGGAACTTTTCAAATAGTGTGCTATGAAACTACCAACATCATTGAAGTCTTTATAACGACAATGCCAACTGATGGCGGATTACATACTGTAGGTGTAGAAAACGCAACGGGAACTGTAGGAACAGTTGCACCCGGCAGAAGTTGTACAAGTTGGTCAGCAGCAAATGAAGGATGGAGATTTTATTAATCTTCTAAACCTTTACCATTCATAATTGATTTCATGTATTTTTCAATTCTGGCTTCTCGTGTTTTGGCTTGTTTTGCAGATGAGAAAAACAGAAGATACCCTCTTTGTCTCCCTGGAGTTAATACATAAAAAGCTTTTTTGAAATGAGGAAGTTCATCAAACTTATGTTTTAATTCTTCGGGAATACCGTATTCCACGGTCTTTTTTAATTCTACTTTCAAACCTAATTTCTCCACCTGAATAGCTTCTTTGATGTAAGATTTAATAGTAGATTTCATTTTTACTCTTTCTTTCACATTGGTGAAACGGATTTGCCGGGCCGATTGTACATTCTCCGTTTGCTGAATTAAAATTCCTTTGGGATCTTTTAGCAAAGCTCCTTTAAAAAACAAAACCGAACAGTATTCTTTAAAATTTATGAATTAAAGCAATCTTGGTTTTATCAAGCGTATAACAAGGCACCCCCCATTTTAATTCTTCCGTTAACCCGCATTCGAGAACAATGGTTCTTAAGTGCTCTAACAACTCCTGCCAGTTTTTTGCTTTAGTAAAATAAAAATCAACTTTGGGATTCATCATCAATAAAAATATTTAACCTTTTAATGAACTCATATCAATTACAAAACGATACCGAACATCACTTTTTAGCATACGTTCATAAGCTTCATTAATATCCTGCATTTTAATCATCTCGATCTCTGAAACAATTCCTTTTTCACCACAGAAATCTAACATCTCCTGAGTTTCTGCTATCCCTCCAATTACAGAACCTGCAACCGATTTTCTTCCCAATATCATTGGAACTGTATTTAAAAATGGTTCTAATCCACCTAAGTATCCAACCAAAACCAAAGTTCCACTAACATTTAACGTAGTTACATACGGATTGATATCGTGAACATAAGGAACTGTATCTATAATTAAATCAAATTTTCCTTTTACCGATTTCATTTGATTTTCATCAGTCGAAATAATTACAGTATCAGCCCCTAAATCTTTTGCGTCTTTTGTTTTATCCGGAGTTCTTGAAAATAAAGTAACATCAGCTCCTAAACCTTTTGCCAATTTAATGGCCATGTGACCCAATCCACCCAAACCAACAACTGCAATTTTTGAATTTACACCCACATTCCAATGTTTTAAAGGAGACCAAGTGGTTATTCCTGCACAAAGTAAAGGGGCCACGGCAGCAGGATCTAAATTTTCCGGAACTCTCAATGCAAAATGTTGATCTACTACTACTTTTTCTGAATATCCACCATACGTGTGACCACCTATATGTTTGTCTTTTCCATTATAGGTTCCTGTAAATCCAGTTAAACAATATTGTTCCAAATCTTCTTTACAACTATTACAAGTTCTGCAACTATCAACCAAACACCCAACTGCTGCTAAGTCACCTACTTTAAATTTTGTGATACCGCTTCCAACTTTTGTAACACGACCAACAATTTCATGTCCGGGAACAGAAGGATAAATTGTCCCACCCCAATCATTTCTTGCGGTATGCAAATCAGAATGACAAACCCCACAAAAAAGTATATCAATTTCAACATCATTAGGAGTCACCTCTCGACGTTGAATATTTATTTGTTTTAAATCAGCTTCTATTGCTTCTGTACCGAATGCTTTTACCGTAGTTGTATTCATGTTTTTATTTTGATGGCAATTATTGATATTTTCCGGTTATAAATATCGGAAGTTTAATTTAGATTGCAAAGGAATAGGTAAATTGAGTTGCAGAGTCAGGGCGTGTAGTAAGTAACTTTAAATAAACGTAATGAGGCAATATGGCGAACTAGTAGTTAGGCCCTGGCCATCGTACATTTCTTGTACATTTGTTTCGATGAAGTACAAGTCACCAGATAATGAAGATGAATTATTGCCGAATCTTTTGGGTTTGATTTCTCCAGAAGATATTGTGCTATCTGAATTCGAAGGTTTTCTTAAATCAGAAATACTATTAACCGAAAGTCTTGCTAATCGAACAAAATTTGATGTCAAGTATATTCTCAATATTCAAAAGTTAGCTCTTGAACATTTATATTCTTTTGCTGGGAATTATAGAGACGTTAACTTGTTTAAAGGAGGTTTTCCATTCGCTGCAGCAAAATTTCTACCTCAAACCATGGCAAGTTTCGAAGAGGAGATACTGTCAAGGTTGATAAATAAATATGATAATAAGGAAGACTTAATTCGAGACATTGCAATTGTACATGGTGAATTATTGTTTATTCTCCCATTCAGAGAAAGCAATGGTCAAACAGCAGGTGTACTTGTTAATTTGATATCAAGGAAAGCAAGGTATGGATCTTTGCAATTTGACAAAGTTGGGAAGGAAGAATTCGAAAAGTATGTATTGGCCGTTCAGAAGTCAGCAGAGAAGGATTACAATAAAATGATTGAATTTATCGGGTTCATTTTCCCAGATTGAGTTACAGTTTCTTCAAAGTAGCTGCAGCGACCTGAGCAGAAATATCAATTCCCTCAATTTTAAATGATGCAAGCAGAGACTTTAATATCTCTTCTCTCTTAGATTTGTCCACCTTTGATTTATTTGAGGATTTCATCGTATAAATATGGGCAAAAATCAATCCAAAAACAAGCTGTTTTTGTATTTTTGTTCACACCGGGTTTTGTGTTTGCTCAATTCTTAAAACTGTTAGAAGCTTATATTTTGAACTACTAAAAAGTAAATGGGCATTCCAATGGTTATGTTAATTGGAAAAGTTACGGCCAGTGCCATGGGTAAATAAAGCCCAGGATTTGCCTTGGGTGCAGAAATTTTCATAGCGGCTGGTACCGCAATATATGATGCACTAGCGGCCAAAACAGCAAAGATGAATCTATTCGTAATATCGTCAGTTACAACTGAACTTAACATTGCAATAAGGCAACCATTAAATAAAGGGATTATGATTGCGAAAATGAAAGGGAACCATCCAAAGGAAAAAAATGATTTTAGTTTTCTTCCACTAGTAATGCCCATGTCTAAAAGGAAAATGGCCAGAAAACCTTTAAAGAGATCATTTGTAAATGGTTTTATTCCTTCTGCTTGTTTAGCATTGGCTAAATAACCAATTACCAAGCTTCCTAATATTAACAATACGCTTCCATTAGTAAATGAGTGTTTAATAACCGATCGTTTTTTAATTGAAGTTGTTTCACCTTTACTGAATATGGAAATTAATAATAAACCAATAATAATTGCAGGTGATTCCATTAAAGCCATGATCGCCACCATATGACCATGAAGAGTTAGTTGATGCGATTCTAAATATGATACCGCCGTTACAAAAGTAACAGCGCTAACCGAACCATAAGCAGCGGCAATGGCCCCAGCATCAAACACATTTAACTTTCTTCTTAGAATAAAGAAGGTATACACCGGGATTACTAGCGCAATACTAATACCAAATAGCATCGAAAACCCTATCTCCGTTGTGAATGATTCATTAGAAAGCTCTTGCCCGCCCTTAAATCCAATAGCAAATAATAAATAAAGTGAAATGAATTTTGATGAATTGGCCGGTATTTTTAAATCACTTTTTAAATAAACAGCAATTATCCCCAATACAAAAAATAGCAATGCTGGGTTGGTTAAGTTGTCAATAAGCAAATTAAAATTCATATGTATATTAATTATCTAATCTTTGAAAATCTAAGTCTTTTTCCAAGGTAGGTTTCATTAAAAATACCCCTATCATAAACTAATTGGCCATTCACAAATGTTTTTTCGACCTTGCTTTTAAAGGTTTGATTCTCAAATGGTGACCAGGGGCATTTGTATAAAATATTTTCCAAATTCACCGTCCAAGGCATGTTTAAATTAACCAACACCAAATCTGCAAAATAGCCTTCCCTTATATATCCTCTTTCCTGTATTCTATAAATTTCAGCCACATTATGAGACATCTTTTCAACGATTTTTTCTAGGCTAATTTTTCCTTGATGAAAAAGTTCCAGCATAGCAGGTAATGCATGTTGAACCAATGGCCCGCCTGAAAGTGATTGTAAATAATTTCCATTCTTTTCATCCATTGTATGGGGTGCATGATCGGTGGCAATAATATCTAATTTATTATTTAACAATGCGGCTAAAAGACCATCTCTATCCTCTTCCGTTTTTATCGCAGGATTCCATTTTATTTTAGATTCGAGATTTTCATAATCTTTATCAGAAAACCACAGATGATGAATACAAGCTTCGGCTGTAATTCGTTTTACCCGAACCGGTAATTTATTATCAAATAAATTGGCCTCTGCCAAAGTTGAAATATGAAAAAGATGAAGTCGATTTTGATGCTTATTTGCAATTTCCAAAATGCTTTTTGTGGCATTTACACAAGCGTCTTCGCTTCGTACCATTGGGTGAAGATTAAATGGAATGTTTGTACTATAAATCTTCTTATATTTTTCTAAATTTTGTCGAATTATCTCACTATTTTCACTGTGCAAGGCGACCAAAGTACTTGTCCTGGAAAAAAGTTTTTCAAGAAAATCAGGATGGTCGGCTAAAATGCCGTCTTCACTATTAAAATATAGGCCATCATCAGTAATTCCACAAACATTTTCAGTGTCAGTCTTTAAAGCCTCTTCTAAATTATCTTTTGTAATTCCCATAAAGAAGGAATAGTTGGCTAGGGAGTATTTTTCAGCCAATAAATATTTTTCTTCTAACAATTCTTGGGTAAGCGTGTTCGGAATTGTATTTGGCATGTCCATATAGGAGGTTATACCACCGGCAATTGCAGCTTTCGATTCAGTGTAAATGGTTCCTTTATGAGTTAAACCGGGTTCTCTAAAATGAACTTGATCATCAATTACACCTGGAATTAGATGTAATCCGGCCCCCTCAATTACCAGTGCATTTTTATCGGATATATTATTTGAAATATTTTCAATTCTTTCACCAACTATTAATATATCACTAATAATTCTTTTTCCTTCGTTAACAACTTCAGCATTTTTTATTAAGATTCTTCTCATTATTTAATGCTATGGATTACAATTATCGCAATACATAGGTTCTTCTGTTGTTTTACCATTAGGATATTTTTCTTCTTTAGCGAATCCACATTTTTTGCATGTATATAGATAACTTAAGATTGAACGGGTTGGAGAATTACATAGCCCGCAGGGTAAGCCTTGCTTTGAGGAAGTAATATCAAAACCTGGAATATTGCATTGAGGACAATATGTATTGATTTTATTAACAAGTTTTTCCGTTGCTTTCTTAATAACCTGCATTCTGGTTGGGTTAAACATAGCTCTCATATCCGTTTCAACATAAACTATACTATCAACCTTGCTCAGATTAGTATAAGTCGTTAACAAAGTATCCCAATCTGTAATTCCTTTTTTAATTTCCGAAAAGTCATCTTTGTTTTTTCTTAAAATCAAACCATGGGTTGGAAATGATGCTTTACGTGCAAAGTCTTTAAGTTCACGAATAGATTTAATTTCGCTTCCGTTGAAATTAGTTTGGAGGCTTAACTCCCGTGCAATTATTTCGAGCCCTGTTCTCTTATCCAGAAAAAGCAAAAATTCATCATCAGCAGTTGCAAAAAATATGGATGGGTGTGGGCCAAAAGAGCCCTCGCTTGCAATTGCCAGGTCACAATTGGCTAGTTCCATTGCCATTTCACATTTATTTCTTGCAGTCGTTATTGGGTCGTTCTTTCTCTCAATTTCACCTGTAAAGGTGCCTAATTCATCCGTGTCAAAGTTTAAAGAAACGATACATTTTACACCAAGTTCCTTTTCTAAAATGGGTGCAATTACTTTTTCTTTGTGGTGCTTGGTTGCTATTAATAAATTTCTTCCATTGAACATGTTTATCTAAATCAAAGAAAATGAAATATTTATCTCTGAGCTGATGATAATTCTCTTGTTTTCTGTCTCTGCTTCAGCTAATATGGATTGTAATTTCTTTATTTCCTTTTTTAACTCTGGGATTCTTTTTTGGGCAGTTTCATCGTCTTTATCAAATAACTCATTTGAACTGAAATTTCTGAGTTCGTGGAACTTGATTTTGGCAGAAAAAACATTCATTAAAATATCTTTCGCTTCCTGTTGGGAAAATACCCCTTCAATCAAGGTTAGTTTTTCAAGTTTATTCATAAAATATTTGCATTTAGTTTAACATATTTTGTGCAATGGCTATTTAAATAAATCTAGGTTATTCAAATTAATTAGGATGTATTGGCGTGTTAGATGTTTTCTTCAATGATGATGAAAATCTTCTGGTTTATTATTTAACGATTGTATGCTTTTAAAGCCGAAAGCACCAATAATTATTCCCAAACATGCGAATAGCTGGTCGTCAATTGGATTATTTGATAGAATTGCAATAATCAAAAATGTAAGCATTGCGCCAGAGCATAGATAAACTTTAGTTGTTATTATTTTCATACCTCAGTCTATTTTTATGGTTGCATCTAATTCTATCTTTCCCCTTCTTTTCTCGAAATCATTTCTTAGTTCGTAAAGTTCTTTTTGGAGCCTTTTTATTTTTGTCTCACGATACTTGATGTCATCTTCATCGTCATTTTTAACTATTTTGTCTTCGTGATACTTTATTTTCACATGTAACATTTTTGTTATTAGGTCTAAAGCATCTTTTGAGCTAAATTCACCTTGTAGTAGTTGTATGTCCATTGTTAAATTATATTTTTATTGTCTTTTCTTTTATTAATTCGTCGAAAGTTTGGCTAGAGCCCACAATTGGTGTAGAATTTATCAACACTTTATCCTTTATTCTATTTTCTACGGTTTCTATTATATTTTTCAACAATAGGGACTTTGACTGTGCTGTTATTACGCTGTATATTTCTGTATAAATATTGTCGTTATGTATCTTGTAAGAAATATTATTTTCATCAACGGTTGCAGATGCAATTAATTTTTCGAATAAAAGAAAACCAACTAGCTCTTCAGCGTTAAACTCTTTTTTTAAATAAATAATTATATTAACCATATCTAATTAGCTAGTTATTGTCCTTGTCCCAATGAATAAGCTGGCTTGCCATCAAATTCATAAAGGTTTTCTGTTTTAATGGTATCAATATTCTTGTTTATTGCATTTTTCAATAGCTCAATAATTTGGTTTTTGCTCGTATCAACTCCTCCGGCTGATTTAAATCGACATCTCCAATGGTCTGTACAAAATGTTTCTTTAAAACCATCTGGCCATACCTTAATTCCTCTATTGGTGATCATTGAAAGTGCAAATTCATCGCTACCAATTCCTTTAATCGTTTCGGCCAACTCATTTGGATTTGTTCCATTCCAATGCACAAAAACATCAACTCCCACCAATTTCTTCTTGGCAGCTGGTTTGCGTTTGTATTTGGGAAGATTTAATGCTGAGTTGTTTGAATAAAATACTTCTTTTAAAATGGCAGGTTTATGTCCTAGATTTGCTATGACGGCTTTTGCAAATTCTTTTGTACCCAATTTTTGTTTGCTTATACCTTCTTTGTAGATATCATAGGTGTGAACCCCATCTTCAATTGTTTTAAGCCATGCATTTTGTACCTTTTCAGCCACCTCAGTTTGTCCAATATGATTTAACATCATTATGGCTCCCTGCAATAATCCTGAGGGGTTAGCTAAATTCTGTCCTGCTCTTCGCGGAGCCGATCCATGTATAGCTTCAAACATGGCACATTCTTCACCAATATTTGCTGAACCCGCTAATCCAACTGATCCGGTAATTTGGGCTGCAATATCTGAGAGCACATCTCCATATAAATTTGGCATTACCAGTACATCGAATATCTCAGGAGTATCCGCCATTTTGGCGGCTCCAATATCTATAATCCAATGTTCAACGTAAATTTCTGGATATTCCAATGCTATTTCGTCAAACACTTGATGAAATAGACCATCGGTTTGCTTCATTATATTATCCTTGGTAAAACAGGTTACCTTTTTTCTATTTTGTTGCTTCGCATATTCAAAAGCGTACCTAACAATTTTTTCGCAACCGGGCCTACTAATTAATTTTAGGCATTGTACTACTTCATCGGTTTGTTGATGCTCTATTCCGGCATATAGGTCTTCTTCATTTTCCCTAATAATTACAATATCCATTATAGGGTGTTTCGTGCTCACAAATGGATGTAAACTCATACATGGCCTTACATTGGAATATAGTCCAAGAAATTTCCTTGTTGTTACATTTAAACTTTTATAACCTCCTCCTTGTGGAGTGGTAATGGGAGCTTTCAAAAATATTTTGTTTCTTCTAATAACATCCCAAGATTCTGATGCAATACCAGAAGTATTTCCCGCCAAATATACTTTCTCGCCTACTTCTATTTCTTCAATCTCAATTTTAGCCCCTGCGGCCAAAATTATTTCCAAAGTGGCATCCATGATTTCTGGACCTATTCCATCTCCTTTTGCTACAGTTATTGTGATTGTTTTCATATGTTGTTTTTGTTAATAAGTAATTTCTATAATACTATGGTTAGGTAACAAAATTCCACCCTTTAATAAAGTATGTTTTTCGGAGGCGAACCAAATAGTCGCTTCAAATTCAACAATTCCACCATGTTGTGTTAAGAATTTTATTTTTGCTTTCTGTTTGTAAAGATTGCCAAGTTTCATGGCTTCCAGTAGACTGGCAAATCGCTTTAAAATTGCTTCTGTGGAACTCAATACCTCGGTTGAGGCAGGTTGGTATCTTATGATGTCCTCTTTTGAAATTTTTGTCGCGTTCATAAAATATTTATTTTATGAAACAAATGTATGTCCTCTTATTCATTAGTTTTTATTTATCTTTGTAATGTTTACCATAAAATATTTTTATGAACTATACATTAAATCAACTTCGGATATTTCTTAAAATCGTTCAAACCAAGAGTGTAACTAAAGCAGCGGAAGATCTTTATCTAACCCAGCCTGCGGTTTCTATTCAATTAAAAAACTTTCAAGACCAATTCGACATACCATTAACCGAAATTGTGGGACGAAAGATTTACATAACTGATTTTGGAAAAGAAATTGCCGAGGCGGCGGAAAATATTATTAACCAAGTACACGCCATCAACTATAAGACCTTGGCATATAAAGGCAAGTTGACTGGCAGATTAAAAATTTCGATAGTTTCAACGGGAAAGTATGTTATGCCATATTACCTTGCTGATTTCATGAATGAACATCAGGATATTGAATTGCAGATGGATGTTACTAACAAGAATATGGTTCTTGATAGTCTGGGAAAAAACCTAGTGGATTTTGCTCTTGTATCTATTTTACCAATATCAATTAATGTAGAAAAGTTGGATTTACTTCAAAATAAACTGTTTTTGGTGGGTAACACAAAAACTAAATTTGCCAAGAGAATTAATAACCAAGATTTATTGGAAAGGTTACCACTTATTTTTAGGGAGATGGGGTCGGGTACAAGACAAACGATGGAAAATTTTATAGGGCACAATAATCTATCTATAATAAAAAAAATGGAACTTACCTCAAACGAAGCAATAAAACAAGCTTTATTAGCTGGCCTTGGTTATTCCATTATGCCGTTAATTGGAATAAGAAACGAATTGCATAATAATGAGTTACAAATAATTCCTGTTAAAGGTCTTCCAATTAAAACCACCTGGAGTTTGATTTGGTTAAAAGGTAAGAAGCATTCTCCTGTTTCAGCTTCATTTTTAAATTATCTAAAAACAGAAAAAGCAAACATTGTCCAACAAAAATTTAAATGGTATGAAGAGTATTAATTGATTTCTCATATTTTAAATTCCAATAAAATTGACTTATTAGTATGTTATAATTTTATTTAAGGATCTTTTAGAGTTTTCTTCAAAATCTCGACACAAATTTCTAAATAGGGTTCTCTTCAATGAACTTCTTAGATTGCAAGACCGCAGCTTTTAGCATGTCTGGATTATTAGCCGAATCATGGGTTATTTTATTTTCCCAAGCCATAGTATAGATTAATTTGGTCTTATTGGGATCAACAGATTCGGCGATGTTTTCCACATGGCCAATATTCGATGGATGTTCAATAATATCATAACGTACAGTGTAAGGTTTTGTCAGTATTTTCTCTACAAACGTTACATCATTTCCATGCACCGATATTTCCATTTTTCTAATGATGTAATTAGGGGTTCTATCCAATATTTCAACATTTGATATTGCCGGTATGAATTTTTCAGGATGCTCCGTTTTTAGCAATAAATGCTTCCAGACATGGTCAATAGGAGAATTTATTACTTCGCTATATGTTATTAAGTTTTCCATGAGTGAAGGTATAAATTTTATTTATCCCGTTCCAATAATACCTGTTCTATTTCTTCCAAACTAAATCCTTTAGCTTTCAAAAGGATTAAAAAATGATACAGTAGGTCCGCAGCTTCGTTTTTGAAAAGATCGGTATTCTCATCCTTAGCTTCAATTACCAATTCAACGGCCTCTTCACCAACTTTTTGAGCAACCTTATTGATTCCTTGTTTATATAGTTTGTTCGTGTATGAATTGTGATCATCGCTATCAATTCGCTTGGCAATGGTTTGCTCCAATTTATATAAAAAGCCTTTTGAAGATTGGGTATTAAAACATGAAACACTACCAGTATGACATGTTGGACCATCTGCCTTTACTTTAATTAACAAAGTATCATTATCACAATCCAAGAATAGGTTTTCAACCCAAAGAAAATTGCCTGATGTTTCTCCTTTCGTCCACAACCTGTTTTTACTTCTGCTAAAGAAGGTTACTTTTTTTTCGGAAACAGTTTTCTGGTAGGATTCTTCATTCATATAACCAAGCATCAGCACTTGTTGGTTCACGTTATCCTGTATAATTACAGGAATCAAACCGTTTTCTTTATTAAATTCAGGTATCATAATCGAACTGGTATATTTTTGATTTGTAAAAATCTTTTGAGTTCTGGTATTTGAATTTGACCGAAATGAAAAACACTTGCGGCTAATGCTCCAGTGGCTTTTGTTTGATTAAAGACATCCAAAAAATGATTTCTCGTTCCTGCGCCACCTGAAGCAATAACGGGTATAGTAACGATTTTAGAAATCTCTTGAGTAATATCTAGGGCAAATCCATTTCGAGTTCCGTCATTGTTCATGGAAGTTAATAATATTTCTCCGGCTCCAAATTCTGTTCCTTTTATTGCCCAGGCAATTGCGCTTTGATCCGTTGCAATTTTTCCACCACTTCTAAAAACCATCCATTCGTTGGCAATATATTTTGTATCAATGGCTAAAACTACACATTGGCTACCAAATGTTTTAGCAATTTCCGAAATTAATTCAGGTCGCAAAATGGCGGAAGAGTTGATACTTATTTTATCTGCTCCTGAATCAACAATTGCTTTTGCATCTTCCAGAGTATTAATTCCACCGCCAACAGTAAATGGAATATTTATTTCGGTGGCAATACGAGTAACTAAACCAGTAAGTGTTTTTCTTTTTTCTATAGTTGCGGTAATGTCAAGAAATACCAGCTCGTCTGCACCTTCTTCGGTATATCTTTTGGCAAGTTCCACAGGATCGCCAGCATCTCTAATATTTTCAAAATTGATTCCCTTTACGGTTCTGCCATCTTTTATATCGAGGCAGGGTATAATTCTTTTCTTTAACATACTTCGCTCAATGTTTTAAGGTTTATTGTTCCTTCGTAAATCGCTTTTCCAATAATGACTCCTTCACAACCTAGCTCTTTTAATTTGATAACATCTTGGATGGTTGTAATGCCACCACTTGAAATCAACTTTATTTTTGTTTTTGTAAGGATTTCGGTATACAGTTCAAAGGAAGGTCCTGAAAGCATTCCATCTTTTTCTATATCGGTAACAATGCCAAATTTTATTCCTTTTTCTACATATTCTTGAATAAAGGAAATGATATCGAGGTCACTGCTTTCAAGCCATCCATTGGTAGCAATTTTCCGACTTTTACAATCCGCACCTAAAATAATTTTGTCTGCCCCGTAAATTTGTAACCATTCCAACATCAACGACTTATTTTGGGCAGCAATACTTCCTACTGTAATTTGTTTCGCCCCCGATTCAAAAGCTAATTTTATATCCGTCTCCGATTTAATACCTCCACCGAAATCAATTTGTAGGTTTGTTTTAGTTGAAATTGATTCCAAAGTTTGATGATTGACTATTTGTCCAGCTTTTGCTCCATCCAAATCCACCAAATGCAAATATTTAATTCCTGCATCCTCAAACATTTTTGCAACTTCCAATGGGTTTTCATTGTATATTTTCTTGGTGGCATAATCTCCTTTTTCAAGGCGTACACATTTACCATCTATAATATCTATTGCTGGAATAATTTTCATAAGCTCAAAAAGTTTTTTAGAATCTCTAATCCGGTTTGGGCCGATTTTTCGGGGTGAAACTGGGTTGCATAAAAATTATCTTTTTCTAAAGCAGCGCTAAATGGAAGGATGTAATCATTTACAGCCACCGTTTCATTGCAAATTTCTGCATAATAGCTGTGCACAAAATAGCAATCGCTATTTGGTTGAATGTTTTTAAATAACTTACCTTTCACAGTTGTGAAATTATTCCATCCCATATGCGGCACCAGATCCTTAGGTGGAAATTTCAATACCTGGGTATTAAAAATCCCCAATCCTTTTGTATCCCCTTCCTCCGAGTATGCACAGAGTAATTGCATACCCAAACAAATTCCTAAAACAGGCTGTTTTAATGATGTTATTACCTTGTCTAATCCTTTTTCTTTTAGGCAATTAATAGCTGAGCTTGCTTCTCCAACACCCGGAAAAATTACTTTTTTGGCCGATTGAAGTAATTCAATATCATCCGTTATTATGGTGTTATAACCCAAACGGTTTATCGCATTTTCTACAGAGGCAACATTACCTGCATTGTATTTGAGTATCGCAATCATAATATTCCTTTGGTGCTTGGTATGTTATAATTATCTGTTTTGGCAACCGCCATTTTTATCGCTTTTGCAAATGCCTTAAAAACGGATTCAATTTTATGGTGTTCATTTTCACCTTCAGCTTTTATGTTGAGGTTGCAACGTGCTTGATCGCAAAAGGATTTAAAGAAATGGAAAAACATTTCTGTAGGAACATCACCAATTTTTTCTCTGTTAAATATTACATCCCAAACCAACCAAGGACGACCCCCAAAGTCCACTGCCACCTGTGCCAAACAATCGTCCATCGGTAAAAGAAAACCATAACGTTCTATCCCTTTTTTATTTTCCAAAGCTTGTAAAAAAGCATCGCCTAAAGCAATGGCCGTATCTTCTATCGTATGATGCTCATCTATTTCCAAATCACCTTTTACGACAATTGTTAGATCCATATTTCCGTGTTTAGAAATTTGTTGTAACATATGGTCAAAAAATGGCAAGCCAGTGTCTATGGATGATTCACCTGTTCCATCTAAATTAACAACAATGTTTATGTCCGTTTCCTTTGTTTTTCTGCTAACTTTTCCAATTCGGGGGATGGTTTTCAAATATCTATAAATTTCATTCCAGTCAGAAGTTATTAATGCAGCATTAACGGATTTATCTTCATTAATATAGATAGTTTTTGTTCCTAAGTTTTCTGCCAATTGAATATCCGTTTTTCTATCCCCAATAACATATGAATTTCTTAAATCATAATCGCCATAAATATATTTTTGCAACATAGCAGTTCCTGGCTTCCTTGTTGGCTTGTTTTCATGCTCAAATGAGGGATCAATGAAAATATCGGCGAATGTTATTCCTTCATTTTTCAAGGCTGTTAAAATGAATTTCTGAACAGGATGAAAAGTATTTTCCGGAAATGAATCCGTTCCCAATCCATCTTGATTGCTAACCATTACAAGCTCATAATTCAATTCATTCGCAATTTTCGAAAGATTGGTTATAGCATTTGGAATAAATTCCAACTTCTCAAAACTATCTATTTGAAAATCTTCAGGTTCTTTAATGATGGTTCCATCCCTGTCTATAAATAAAACTTTCTTATCCATTTTGTATTTTTTTTAAAGCATTTAATAATTGTTGGTTTTCTGCTGTTGTTCCAATGGTTATCCTTATACAATTTCTTACAACAGTGTTTCGGTTTCGTATAATAATTTTTTGCTCCACCAGTTTGTGGTATAGATAATTTGCATCGGCCACCTCCATCAACAGGAAGTTAGCATTGGAAGGGTAAATTTTATTGACAAGAGATAGCTGTTGTAGTTCCTGAATCATCTTTTCCTTTTCGGCCAAAATTTCGGCTAGTTTCTGTTTAAATTCTGTTGGTCTAGTTAATGCTTCCATGGCCACTGTTTGATTAACCGCACTAATATTGTAAGGCGCTTTTACTTTGTTGTAATAAGATAAAATATCTTCGTTCATATATGCAATGCCTATCCGAACACCTGCTAATCCCCATGCTTTGCTTAAGGTTTGACTCACAATTAAATTCGAATATCTGTTTAACTTTTCTATAAATGAAGGTTGATTGCAAAAATCTATATACGCTTCGTCTATAATTACAATACCTTTAAAATTGTTTAGGATAAATTCGATGTCTACTGTATTCAATAAGTTGCCGGTTGGATTGTTGGGTGAACATAGAAAAATAAGTTTCAATCTGTCGTCCTTTAAATAGGGCAGTAAACTGTTCATGTCAAGTTGAAATGCAGCATTCAATGGAATTTTTACAAGTTCAACAGCGTTTATATTGGCCGATACTTCATACATTCCGTAAGTTGGAGAAAATGTTAAAGCTTTATCTTCATTGGGTTCACAAAAAATTCGAAATGCTAAATCAATAATCTCATCACTTCCATTTCCAAGGAAGACTTGATCAGGATGAATACCTTTCAGGATTGCGAGTTCCTTTTTTAGCTCCTTTTGATAGGGGTCTGGATAACGATTGTAGATTCCAAACGGATTCTCATTGGCATCTAAAAAGATTCCCTCGGTACCAGCATATTCTTCTCTTGCGCTTGAATAGGGTGCAAGACTTCGAATATTTTTTCTAACCAGCTGATCTATGCTATTCCTCATCATTCATCTTTTTTAAACGGATGCTTACTGCATTTTTATGAGCCATTAACTGTTCAGCTTCTGCCATTACTTCAATTGTTTTTCCAATGTTTTTCAATCCTTGTTGAGTAATTTTCTGAAAGGTTATTTTTTTATAAAAACTATCCAAAGAAACACCGCTATAACTTCTTGCATAACCATTGGTTGGCAAGGTATGGTTGGTTCCACTGGCATAATCACCAGCACTTTCGCATGAATAGTTACCCAGAAAAACCGAACCCGCGTTTTGGATTTTGTCTACATAATCTTCTGTTTCTGTTATAGCTAATATTAAATGTTCTGGCGCATAATAATTACTAAAATCAATACATTCATTGATTGAACTAAATACTGCTGAAAAGCTATTTTTTAAAGTCTTTTCGGCGATATCTGCTCTAGGTAATTCTTTCAATTGCTTAGCCAAATTCATTTTAACATTTTCCACCAACTCAGCATTATCAGTTAGGAAAATTACCTGACTATCGGCTCCATGTTCTGCTTGCGAAAGCAAATCAGCAGCAATAAAACTAGCATCTGCATTTTTATCAGCAATAACCAATACCTCGCTTGGTCCGGCAGGTAAGTCAATCGCTAATCCATTTTTTTGCACCAATTCTTTTGCTTTACTTACGTATTGATTTCCTGGTCCAAAAATTTTATCCACCTTTCTAATACTCTCCGTGCCATAGGCCAGGGCAGCAATGGCTTGTGCGCCACCTACTTTGTAAATTTCATTAATCCCCAAAAACGAAGCCGTATATAAAATAGCAGGATGAATGTTTCCATTTTTATCCGATGGAGTGCATAAGGCTATCCTTTTGCAACCAGCAATTTGAGCTGGAATAGCTAACATCAGGATGGTCGAAAAGAGGGGAGCGGAGCCTCCCGGAATATATAAACCTACATTTTCTATAGCCACGCTTTTTCTCCAACATGTTATGCCAGGCATGGTTTCTACTTCTGGTTCAATTGTTTTTTGAGCTTCGTGAAAGGTTCGAATATTGTTGGCAGCTATTTTTATTGCTTCTTTTAGTTCGGTGGAGACCTGTGTAGTTGCTATTTCAATTTCTGTAATAGATACCTGTAGGTTAGTAAGATTTACTTGATCGAATGCTAAAGCAAATTCTTTCAATGCCTTATCTCCAGATAATTCTACCTGGGTGATAATATTCTTCACCTTATAATTTAAATACGTATCCGGTAAATTGGGTCTTTTACAAAGGGCACCCCAATCTGAGATTGGTGGATTAATTATTTTTTTCATTCTTTTATATATTCTATTTTACAATATCATTTTTTCGATGGGAACCACTAAAATTCCTTCCGCACCTGCTTCTTTCAATTCATCAATAATGTCCCAGAATTTATCTTCACCTATTACGGAGTGTAAACTACTCCAGCCTTGCTTTGCAAGTGGTAATATGGTGGGGCTATTCATACCCGGTAGAATTTTTTCAATTTGGTTCAATTTATCATTGGGGGCATTTAGTAAAATATATTTGTTCTCTTTCGCATTATTTACTGCTTTTATGCGGAACAATAATTTTTTTAAAATTTCTTGCTTGTCTGCCTCCAAGTTTTTTGAAGAAACCAGCACTGCTTGGCTATTAAATACTTTTTCAACTTCTTTTAATCCATTTGATAATAGGGTACTTCCGCTGCTTACAATATCGAATATTCCTTCTGCTAATCCAATTCCCGGTGAAATTTCAACACTGCCTGAAATTACTTCTATGGTAGCATTGATGTTATTATTTTTAAAGTAATCCTCTAAAATGTTGGGGTAGGAGGTGGCTATTCTTTTATTATTGAAAAAACTTAAACCCTCATAATTGATTTCTTTAGGAATGGCCAAACTTAATCTACAACTTGAAAAGCCAAGTTTTTCCACAATGCTAATGTTTTTTCGGCGTTCCATCAACACATTTTCGCCAATTATGCCAACGTCGGCCACACCCTGTTCTACATATTGAGGAATGTCATCATCTCTTAGAAATAAAATTTCAATAGGGAAATTGGGCGATTCGGTAATCAGTTTACCGCCACCATTGGGAAATTTAATACCACATTCTTCTAAAATGCCGATTGATTTTTCACTTAATCTTCCGCTTTTTTGTATTGCAATTCTCAGTTTATTCATTTTATTTGGTTTTAAACCTTTTGAGTAAATCTGAAACTGGAAGTTGGTAGAAACAAAAATCCCGTTTGATTTACTCAAACGGGATTAGATATTTTATATACATATCATTCTCAGCTCGCTTGAGTGCAAGGATGACAATGATGATGTAATTGGTTAAACATGCTGTTTTTTTAGTTTTGAGATTACAAATGTAGGAAGATTTTTCAATTAAGCAATTTTTTGCTTGTTTTTCTGCTAACGGTTTGCCTTTAGTTTGCACATTAAATAAATATACAATTACTATCGGCATTTCCCACCTCCGTCTTTTTTGTGGTTTAATCCAACAACGATGCGTACTGCTGAATGTACAGCCGATCTTTTTTGCAATGTTAATTAATCCTTCATCATACTTAAAATAAATTCCAATTTGGCTTTTGCCACGATGATTAAGTTGCTTAATTTCTATGTTGCTCATTTTGTTGTCAAGATTGGTTTGTATAAAATAGAAAAATATTTGAATAAACAAAAATGAATGATTAAATGTTTTCTGGTGATTCTATTATGACAAATGCGGCCCCGATTGCAGCGAGTAGCCTTTTTGGGATTATTTCTTAGCAAGATGTTATAACATAGGGAAAAAACCAAAAAGCTACTGCGTAAAGCGGGTAAAGCCGACATAATCCTTCGGATAAATTCCAAATCATAAAAAATACATAACACAAGTATTCGACAAGCTCAGACTGACAATTTTGGCGAGTTGAAATTGGGTTTTTGTTTTTTGAAATTTGGAAAAACTAACTTGCTGTTTTTTACTCGTATTTCATTCCTAAATTGAACATAGTGAACGCCCAGATATCAGCCCACTCCTCAATTGCCATGGTGGTAGATTTTCCTGCTCCGTGACCCGCCTTAGTATCAATTCGAATCAACACCGGATTATCTCCCGTGTGATTTGCCTGCAACGTAGCCGCAAATTTAAATGAATGTGCAGGTACAACTCTGTCATCATGATCTGCTGTTAATATCATGGTAGATGGATACGTTGTTCCCTTTTTTACATTGTGCAATGGAGAATATTTAATTAGATTTTTAAAATCTTCTTCATTGTCGCTGCTTCCATATTCAACCGCCCATGCATGGCCAATTGTAAACTGATGGTATCGCAACATATCTAAAACTCCTACAGCAGGCAATGCTACCTTAAATAATTCAGGACGCTGGGTCATACATGCTCCCACCAATAATCCTCCGTTCGAACGACCGTGAATTGCAAGCTTATTCGAATTTGTATATTTTTTCTCAATCAAAAATTCTGCGGCTGCTATAAAATCATCAAACACATTTTGCTTTTTCAAAAGCATTCCCGCTTTGTGCCACTCTTGTCCGTACTCGCCACCGCCACGTAAATTTGCCACTGCGTATACTCCTCCTTTTTCTAGAAATGCAATTAATTGTACCTGGAACGAGGGAAGAATAGAAATATCAAATCCTCCGTAACCATAAAGCAGGGTAGGGTTCTTTCCATTTTGTTTAATTCCTTTTTTATGAACGATAAACATAGGAACTTTAGTTCCGTCTTTCGATTCGTAAAATTCTTGTTTCACCACATAATCATCAGAATTAAATTTCATTTCTGATTTGCGGAATATTTCACTCGTGTTTTTATAGGTATCGTATTTATAAATAGTAGGAGGCATATTAAATGAAGTGAATACATAGAATGATTCTGTTTCACTTTTTTTACCACCAAATCCACCTACAGTTCCTCTGGTTGGAAGCTCCACATCATTTAAATATTTACCACTGTGATCATATACTTTGATGAGCGAACTTGCATCTTTGATATAACTAGCAATCCATTTTCCTCCGATGTTGGAAATTCCTGTCATTACATTTTCATCCTGAGGAATAACTGTTACCCAGTTTTTTCTATCAGGATTTGCAGTGTTTACTTTTACAACTCGGTATTTATCTGCATCAATGTTCGTCATTAAGAAAATATCATCTCCTTCGTTGTCTACCACATTTGTTTCGTTATTGAAGTCGTCAACAATTGTAATCCATGGAGCTGTAAGTCCTTTCTTTAGATCTTTTACTTTTAAGGTATTTCCGTAAGTACCAGTAGTACTTACCATAATTAACCATCTTTCGTCTTCTGATACACCACCGTAATGACCATACAATGGGTTTTTACTGTCTTCATACACCAACAGATCCTCTGATTGCTCAGTTCCCATTTTATGGTAATATAATTTTTGGAAACTATTTGCTGTACTTAACTCTGATCCTCTTGGTTCGGGAAAACGGCTGTAGAAAAATCCGTCTTGGTACCACGAGATTCCTGAAAACTTCACCCACTTAATTTTATCAGTCGTGTTTTTTTGATCGGCTAACGTCATTACATAAATAGTTTGCCAATCACTTCCTCCTTCGCTTAAACTATAGCCTGCATATTTTCCATCTTTGCTTACAGAAAATCCTGAAAGAGAGGTAGTCCCATCAGGTGATAATTTATTCGGATCAATTAACACTTTCGGATCGTCGGACAATTGTTTGTGAAAATACAATACCGATTGATTTTGTAATCCGTCGTTTTTATAAAAGAAATAGTATCCTCCTTCTTTAAATGGAGTAGAATATTTTGGATAATTCCAAATCTCAGTTAAACGGGTTTTTATTTTTGCACGAAAAGGAATTTGCTCCAGATAACCGAAGGTTACTTTGTTTTCAGCAGCCACCCATTTTTTTGTTTCTGCCGTGGTATCATTTTCCAACCAGCGATATGGGTCACTTATTTTGGTGCCAAAATAATCATCTTGAACGGTGGTATCTTTGCGGGTTTCCGGATAAGTCACTTTAATCTGTTCAAATTTCGAGTCCTGTGTTTTGCAGGCATCTTTTCCACAAGATAGCAATACGGCACTAGAAATAATGAGGAGTATTGGTTTATTCATACTTCAGTTATTTTTGCGGTGTTATTTAAAATCATTTTTTTTTCGTAAAAATTTTGAATCTCTTTAAGAAAATGCCCCGAAGGCACTAAGACACCAAGGTTTCACAAAGAAAATAATGACTCTACTTGTTTAATTGACCCGAATAGATCGAAAGGCACATTCATCCAAGTCAGGCAACATTACAAAGATGGCGATTTTGTCCGTGGCATACAGTCACGAGAATTAGTGATAAGTTTAAAAAAGTCTTAAAATTTTGAAAAAAACATGACTCCATTCACGTCTCCGAAGCCAAAACTACTCTTACCGATGATATTGAGCGGCTTTTCTATAGTATTCAATGGAACTCTTTCACGATCGATGAGGGCTTCAATTTCAGGATGAAGATCATCTGAATTTTTATTTCCATGGATAAATCCATCACGTATTTGCAAGATTGCAGCAACGGCTTCTATACTTCCGGCTCCTGCCAAACAATGTCCAACCAATGATTTTGCGGTATTGATATAAGGGAAATCTTTTCCTTTCAATCCCAAAACTTCACTCCAGTTTTTAATTTCACCGGGGTCACCCATGGTTGCAGTTAGATGTCCGCAAATAAGATCTATATCGGTAGGTTTTATATTTGCATTTTTAATTGCATTGCTAATACATTTACGTATGCCGAAATTATTCGGAAAGGTCATGGTACCACCTTGGCGTTGTCCACCATTGTTAATAGCTCCACCTAAGATCTCTGCATAAATTCTAGCGCCGCGTTTTTGTGCATGTTCCAAATCTTCCAATACCAAAGCACCTGATCCTGACCCGGGAACAAAGCCAGCGGCCGTTGCACTCATAGGACGTGAAGCTCCTTCGGGATTGTCATTCATTTTCCTATTGGTAACCCACATGGCATCAAATCCTCCCCAGATGTATGGACCATCACAATCAGTACTTCCGCAAAGCATAATGTCTGCTCTGCCAGATTTTATAAATTCATATCCATCCAAAATAGATTCTGTTCCTGTAGAACATGCCGAACTGTTGGATGAAACTTTATTTCCTAATCCAATTAATCCTGCAAGATATGCGCTTGGTGCAGAGCCCATACTTTGTTCAACCACCCGGCCCCCCAGGCGACGAACCCTCATATCATCAACCCGAACGAAAGCTTCATGCAAAGGCTCGACTCCAGCAATACCGGTTCCAAAAAAAGTTCCTGCATTCCAATAAGGTTCTGTATTTTCCTGCTGATCTTTTAATTCTAAGCCTGCATCTAACCAGGCATCAACTCCTGCAATACATGCATACGTAACAGCGGAACTAGTAAGAAACTTTAATGTTAATTGAGAGAGATATTTTTTTTTGATCTCATCAGTAACCGGCGGGATTCCACCAAGTGTACAAGCAAACCCGAGTCTTTTTAATTCTTCAATTTCCTTTATACCACTGATTTTATTTTTTAGGGCATTTGAGAAGTTATCGAGACCAATCGCATTGGGGGCACAAACCCCCATTCCCGTAACTACAACCCTTTTACTCATTGGACTCTATCTTTTATCGAAATTAGTGTTTGGAACATCATGTTTGAGATCAAGGCTTTCAAAATCAAAAAATACGGAGTTTACAAACGTAAACGAGGTTTTTTTGATGAGAATAACGAAGAGATTAGACATGAGGGACAAACACATTAAACACTAGCGAACATTCCCGCCATAACACCTTTGGCTACGAGTTCCCCAGATTCATTTTCCATGGTGACTTCGCATTTAAGGCTTTTCAAACGGAAATATATTTTTTTAGATTTTACCAATACTTTTTCACCAGGAAGTACAGCTCTGTAATAGCTGATTTGATTATTGGTGAAAAATACTTTCAAATTCTTCATTAATTCAGGGGTGGCGTGGTATAGGTGAATGCCTAACGCAACCAAACCTATTTGGGCCATACACTCTGTAAGGATTACTCCAGGAGTAACAGGATTACCTGGAAAATGCCCTCTGTAGAAAAATTCTGATTCTTTAAACGTGTAGCAACCAACAATATGGTCCTCATCAAGGTCCAAAATTTCATCGATAAACCTAAAAGGTGCCTGATAAGGCATGCAGTCCAAAATGTTCTGCTCTAAACTGGTTGCTATCATGCTGCAAATATAATAATTAGTGGTGTTTTTATATAACAAAAATTATACCGAAAAATTGTTAAATGAAAGGTGATTTTGATTTAAAGGTCTCCCACAGATCTCACAGAAAGCTCACTGGCTCGCTAAAACAAAGCGCCTTAGGCGCTTAATCAGCGAGATGAAGTTAGCCGCATGGTTTGCGTTATACTTGACATCCCGCAAAAAAAGATCTACGGGAGAGAAAAAATGCCCTAAATCAACGATTCTCCTCCATCAGCCTTAACAACCGTTCCATTTATCCATTTACTTTCTTCACGGCATAAAAGATATACGATGTTGGCTATGTCCTCGGATTTAGTTAACCGACCAAAAGGATTGCGTTTTTTTGTTAGCTCAATAATTTTCTCGGAACGGGGAATCATTTTCATGGAAGCGGTTTCCACCACTCCGCTTTGAATTACATTTGTTTTAATTCCTTTTGGGGCAAGTTCAACCGCCATATAACGGTTTAATACTTCCAGACTTGCCTTTGCCGCAGAAACCGCTACATAGTGGGGAATGTATTTTTGATTTCCTTCACTCGTAAATCCAATATTTCTGGCATCCGCTTCCCAAAGATTATTGTCGAGGAGGTCTTTTGTCCATTCCCACCAACTTGTAGCCATGGCGTGAATGGTAATATCAAAATCTGTTTTATCAGCAACTGCTTCCGAATCAGATACCAGCTTTTTTAAATTTCCTTTTGCGATACTGTGAACCAAACAATAAATTTTTTCACTGCCAAGTTGTGTTTGAATATCCGCAACAATTTTTTTTCTTGATTCGGCATCAATTCCATTTTCATTATATGAAATCAATTTGGTTCCTGAATTTCGAATTTCAGAAAATATCTTTTCTACATTTTCAAGATCTGTTTTTCTATCGCGATGCACAATAATGAGATTCATCCCTTCTGCAGAAAGCTTTTGAGCAGTGGCTAATCCCAAGCCACTTGAACCTCCAAGAATTAAGGTCCATTTATTTGAAAATGTTTTGGTCATTGTAGGTGCAAGATAATGTTTTTAATAGAATACGGATGACACTAATGCTACGAATCTTCACTTATTTGATCCGTCAAAATCAGTTGTATCTGTGTCATCGGTATTCTATTGTATGATTATTGCCACTGTAGTAAAACCGTCTGCGCAGTAAAGCCCGGACCAAAGCTTAACATCAATCCGTATTCGCCTTTTTCGATGTTGCGATTCATGTATTTGTCGAGAACATACAATACAGTAGCACTACTCATGTTACCATAATCACGCAAAACTTCTTTGGTAGCATCAATGTTTTTTCCATGTTGTGAAAAAAGATCTTCTACAACCTGAACGATTTTTTTTCCTCCAGGATGGAACACGAAATTATTGATGTCTTTTATATCGAGATTATTTCTTTCAAGAAACGGGAAAATAATATTTGGGAATTCTTTTTCGATGTGAACAGGAACTTCTGGATCCAATACGATTTGTAAACCTGCATTTTTTAAATCAAATCCCATCAATCTAGGTTGATCGAAAAAATGAAACATTTGCGTATCCAGAATGGAAGGACGAACTTCTTCAGTTGGTTTTATAATAGCAACTGCACATCCATCACCAAATATAGCTGCACTTACTGCATTGGTTAAACTTAAATCCTCCATCAAAAAAGTGGAGGTTGTAGATTCAACAGCAAGTATGGCTATTACTTTATTCGGGTTTGCTTTGGCAAATTCGTTTGCATATAGCAAGGCTGAGGTTCCACCAGCGCATCCCATTTCGGTAACAGGAAGTCGAACAATATCTCTTCTAAGTTTTAATCTGTTTACAAGAAATGCATCAACAGATGGAATCATAATTCCGGTACAACTGGTAGAAATGATCATGTCCAATTCTTCGGGTTTTACATTTGCTTTTTCTAAAGCGTTTTTTAGCGCCTTTTCACAAAGATCTGTTACCTTTTCAATGTAGGTGTTGTTTTTTTCCTCGAAACTTTTGTTGGTGAAAACTTCTTCAATAGGAACAATAGAATATCTGCGATTTACATTTGCATTTCTAAAGAGACGAAGAATTTTTTCTCGAGAACGCTGATCGAGATCACCTATCCATTTTTCAGCATATTGAATAATGGTTTCAATGGTCTCAGTAAATTCAGGGAGTTCTATATGGGTTGTATGGATCTTGGATGTCATTATCGTAATATGTTGCGAAGTAACTGCTTTATTTTAAAATCTTTACTATTTATCTGCATTAATGGGTTCTATAATCAATTGCCAGCGGAAAGCCCATTGCCATTTGAGTTGAAAATGGTAGCCTTCAGCCATTTTTCCAATTTTGGTCATTTCATTTCGTTTAAACCCTTTTTGAATAGAGAGGCGACCATCGTTAAAGGTTACAAAAGAGGCATTATTTAATTTACAGATCAGTCCAAATAGAGTGTATGCAAGTTTACTTCGTTGAAGATCGTTGATTACCACCAAGGAAGGGTTTTTCTGAAGTATGTTCTGTAAAATCGTGTGAATCTCCTTTTCTTCGAAATGATGGAAAAATAAATTCATCATGTAAACATTTGCTTGCGGAATCATTTCAGACTGATTAATCACATCTGCTTTTACAAATGAGATCTCATTTTCTCTAAAATGACGGTTATGCGCAAAATCAATGATATGTTGGTTTGCATCTACACCAATGAGGCTTACTTTTTTTATGGGTGCTGAGGCTTCTTGAATTTTCTTCAATACATCTCCAGATCCGCATCCAATATCGGCAATGGTAATTTGTTTCTGTAAATTTTTTTGAATGTATTTCCAGATAGGGTAGGCGGAAGCTCTGGTTCCACCCAAGTATTTATTAATCCATTCAATTTCTTCTAGATTCTGCTCGAGATCTTTTCCACTCCAGTTAAAATCATCAATGATTTCGGGAACTATATTTCGTTGAGCAAACTTATCCATGAGCAAAGAAATCGTTTCCGTGAGTTTTTTTAATAATCTTTGGAAGTAGAAAGGGAGCTATCTGCAATCCTTTTAACGCAACAGAGGTAATCGTCTTCCTTCCAAAAAGTTTTTGAACTTTATATCCAAAATCAATTCTTGAACGGAAATGTTCTTTCCATTCTTCAGTATATCTTGAATCCAATTCTTCTTTGGTCATCTTTTTTTTAAAATATTGATCTAGTAATGTAGATACAATGTAAGCTGCATGAATTGCCATAGCCATTCCATTTCCACACAAGGGAGTTATCAATCCGGCAGAATCTCCAATCATTAAAATCCCATCCTCAACGGCTGTTTTTGAACGGAATGAAAAATCACTGATTACCTTTGGTTCTTCAAAGAGATTTTCTCCGTTTTGAAAAAGATCTTTTAAATATGGGTTCTTATGTAAAACGGCTTTTTCCATTTCAGGAATGGTTCCATATTCTTTCAACATTGATTTTGTAGTGAGATAACATACGTTGACCTTTTCATCTTCAATCATTGAAACTCCGCAATATCCGTTTTCAAAATTATGTAATGATACTTGTTGTGATGGAATATTAAATCGATAATGATATTTTACCCCAATGTAATTGCTGTCCTTCTGGAAAAAATCACGATCAAGCAATCTATCTATGTTTGATTTTTTCCCATGCGCAGAAAGTAGTATTTCCACCTGATAGGAGCCCTTATTGGTTTTTACTTCATACCAATTTGCATTTTTTTCTACTTCTGTTACATTTTCCAAACTATTTACCGTTGCATTGTTCTTCAATGCTAGTTGATAAAGAATATCATCAAAAGCGTATCTGCTTAACCCAAATGCTCCCTGGTTTAATTGTGCATGGGTAATATCTCCGTTCCAATGAGAAACCTGAAACTCTTTAATATGAACGGCTCCATGAGCAAATGGATCGAAATCCAGAAATGATAAATAATTAAGAGTTTCGGTGGAAACATATTCTCCGCAAACTTTATGACGGGGATATTCCCCTTTTTCCCAAACGATGCAGGAGATTCCAAGTTTTGATAAATGAATCGCGGAACATAAACCGGCTAATCCTCCACCAATAATTCCTACCTGATATTGAACAGACACAAATAAAAAATTAGCGTTGAACCATATTTACCGTTCCATCAATAATTTCAATTTTGAGATTATCGATCAAACTTTTAATTACCGGAACGTACATTGGATTATCCATTTTCATAATCTCCATGTTAACGTTGATGGCAACAACCGTTGTATTACTATTCGAACCATTTCTTATCATCTTGGCCCCGTAGCTGCAAACGATCATGGTAGTATAATCAACATTTCTAAAACGGGCAGTACCTGTTAATGAAAATGTATAAGTATCGGTAAGGGGTTTGTTTGGACGAAGTTGGTTTTCGTCGACCAAACAAGTAAACACAAGATTGTTGGTGTCTTCAAGTACGTTCGTATTGTATTCAATTTCTTGTCCCTTCATTGGAACAGAGTGCTCATCAACCAAATTATGCAGATTCACCAGCATTTGAAGTTTTGAATCATTGGCGCTATATAGGAGATAACTGTGATGACTGGTAAAGAAGTAATTATTCATTCCTATCAGCCTAATCTCGGCAGGGGTTGAAATAAGAAAATTTGACTGAGCTTTGGAGGTCAGGCTAAACACCCCAAAAAAAAAGATTATGTATAACGCCTGCTTCATGGTAAAATTTTAATCAATACTATGGAAAATATACGGTTTTTTGGGTATTTTGATGGCTATTTAACTATATTTAAACGAATTAGCTTTGTTAATGGCTTGTTCATAGATTTTCTCAAAATAATAGTTGGAGCAGTAATCAAGTAGCTATATTTTATATATTTGTGTGTAAACATACATTTCTTAGGAGGTAGATTATGGAAGATAGAAATAATAACAGAGATAACAAGGATAACAAAGGGAAGTCGGAGATTTATTCAAAGGCAGTAAGAGCAGGAAAAAGAACTTATTTCTTTGATGTTAAAGCTACGAAAGATGGCAACCTGTATTTAACAGTTACCGAAAGCAAAAGAAGACTTCGTCACGATGGAAACGGGTTTTTCTATGAGAAACATAAAGTTTTCTTGTACAAAGAGGATTTTATCAAGTTTTCTGATGGTTTATCCGAAGTAGTTGACTATATCCGTAAGAACAACCCTACCCCTGTAGAGGAGCAGGTATATGTTCCAAATGCTGAACATCACAACGATAATCACAATGGTGAAAACCATAATAGTGAGAATCACAACAGTGAGAATCATCAAGGAGCAAAAGAAGAAGTATCTGAAGGTTCATTCTCTTCGGATGTGGATTTTGATGATTTAGATAAATAACCAATATATCTATATATTTAGTGAACCCTTTAGCTCAACCCTAAAGGGTTTTTTTATTTGGGGTCGATCCAATTATCGATGATTGCTGGGAGGTGTTCAGCTTCTTCATAAAAACCCATGTGTCCCGAATTGGTAAGTTCAACCCAAGTGGCTCCTCCTAAAAATGCGAGTTCCTTAATTTCTTCTACATTAATGAGCTTGTCGTAAGTTCCCCCAATCAAAACATTATTTCCACCTGAAAGTTTCCAGGTATGGGTATGGTCCTTTCGGTCACGTAATCCCCGAACTGTTTTTATGATATATTCAACCGGAACTTTTTGCGCTTTTTGCTTTAGTATCTCAATGATATCGCCAAATTCATTTTGTCTATGTTCCGCAAAAAGGTTCCAGTAAAATTCACGAATAAAAAGTGGTGGATCTTTTTCCAAAACCTGAATAGTTTTATTTCTGTTCGCTTTTCTTTCGTCCGTATCGGCCACACAAGTTGAATGTAAAAGCCCCAGATTAAAATCAGGAATCAATAACGAAAGTTCAAGAGCAACATACCCTCCCATGCTATGCCCTAATACATAAAGGTTTTCAATGTTTAAAAATTCGAGTAATTCATGAATGGCTTCGGTATGTTCCTGCATGGTAAATTGGAAATTTCCTGCAGGCTCACTTTCTCCAAATCCTAATAAATCAAGCATGATAACATTTGAGCTTAATTCTTTTGCAAGATCGCTCCATACTTCATGGTCTTCCATAAATCCATGAATAAGCAAAATAGTTTTGGATGATCCTTTGTTGTCATGCCAATAAACAATTTTACCTTTTGAACTATCGAAATTGTTTTTCATTGGATCAAATATAGTACTTTTGCCTGGTATGAATTTTCTTGCACATGCATATTTATCGTTTAATGATGATCAAATCCTTACAGGAAATATGATTGCGGATGCCGTGAAAGGAAAGGAAGCGGAAAATTTTCCGGAAGGAATCACCAATGGCATTTTATTGCATAGAAGCATTGATGCATATACCGACCAACATGAATTGGTAAGGCAAACAAGAAAGGTGTTTTATCCTGTAATTAAGCATTATGCTTTAGTGATCAGTGATGTTATTTATGATCATTTTCTGGGTGTGAACTGGAAAAAATACAGTAATGAATCTTTGCATGATTTTTCTATCAGGTCTTATGCAGATCTTGATAAAAATATTGAATATATCCCTGAAAAATTTGCACGTATCTTTCCATATATGAAAGAAGATAATTGGTTCACCATGTATGCTACACATGAGGGAATTCATGGAACGATTGAACGTTTATCATATAGAAGTAAGGCTTTTGTTTGGAGTAAAGAGACCATCGATATTTTTGAAGAAAATTATGTGGAGTTGGAAAAGCATTTTTTAGATTTTTTTCATCAGTTAGTGGATCATAGCAAGAGTTTTTTGGAACACGTCGAAACTTGATTTTTTCAACCGCAGAGGTCACAGAGTTTTTGCACAGAGGCCTCAGAGATTTTTCTCTGTGAACCTCCTTTTTTTCTTTGTGTTCTCTGTGGTTAATTTTTTATGGCGGCTGCACCGGGCTATTCGCAGTGCACTGCACTTGCTTCTATCCCTGCCGCGATTTCGTTTCCAATTTAAAACTTGCGATTAAGTCCCGAATTCCTGAAAGAAAAACAGCTACGGCAAAAAATAACATGATCCATGATAAATATCCGTAGGAAGTAACTGCAATTTCTGAACCTGATAGAATCCAAGTTTTTAGAATAGGAAACAAAGTTGCGATTAATACACCATAAATGATTGCCATTAATGTATGCATAGCTCTTTCTCCCCCTGGTAATTTTCTGGTATTGTCCTCTTCAATAAAATCCCAAATCGTAATTACTATTTCTGTTAGGATGACTCCACAAAATATAATTCCGAAAATTCCTTTTAATTGAAAGCATCCGAAACTGATAAAGATGATTGCATACGCAAAATCCCTGAATGCATGCAATCTCAATTCACGTTTTGCTTGTTTCGATCTTGGAAGCTGTTGTTTATATTCGTGGTAATACAACGTATCAAAAGCTCCCAATAAAGCCTGAATAATTGCTATATAAATAACTATTCTCATCGTTCCATTTTTACAAGTCCTTTATAACATAACATCAATCCAAATAGGGGAGATCTTACTTCAACATCTACTTTCCATCCATTTTCATTTTCTATGGAATTAGCAATAGTACGAAGGCCAAATAATTGAGGTGCAGCTAGTCCAAAAAACAATGTTTGTTTTTGAACGAAATAAATGCTTCCATCTTTTTCTGTTAAATTGAATTTTAAAGCCACCGGACCTGATTTTTCAATCATATATCCATTTTTTTCAAATTGTGAAGTCCTAAATATTTTTCCTTCGAAGTTCCGGGTCCAGATTTCTTCTGTTTCAGTTCTCTCAACCGTAAGAATTACATTTTGTTTTAATCCTCTCGGAGGCATTTTTGCTAAATTGTTCAACAAACCTACAAAAATGTTCTTTCCATATTCAACATCAATAATGCCCGAAGCTTTTACAAACTGTTCACTACCATGTGAAAATTGAAGTGACTGCCCTAGTTTTTCGAAATCGCTTTTTAAAACTTTTTGGTATACGGATGTAAGCATCTCAAAATAGTTTAATACCCTGTTTTTTTATCCAGATTAAATACCACACGAAAAATGGGATCCAGATAAGATCATTAAATACATTTACCATTAACGTTGCCGCCGGAACATTTCCTAAATATACGTGATAAGCCCAGCCAACAGGGCCAAGTGCTTTACCCATTAAACCAATTACTACCAGTTGAGGATACTGCTTCAAGTGTCTTGAAACCACATAGTAGCCATATCCATAAACGCCAACAAACATTCCAATTCCACTCATTAAAAATGGATAGTTGATTCTTTCTATTCCGAATACATCAAAAAATAAATTTGGGAATAGAGTAACTATTATACCCCAAATAATATTATAAATGGCAGCTAGCAGAAAAACAAACTTGAGGATCTTTTCGGTTTGAGATGTGGTCATGAGTATAAATATACAATATTTATGATATTACCTCAATACAGTTTTTTAAATCGACCAATCGTTGTTTTACGTTTTTGTTGAGATTTTTTTTATAAAAATTGATCCAATATTATACGGGAATCTAAACTTAAAAGAATATGTAAATGTTACAAGAGTTGAATTTTCACCTTGTTTTTCAAATTGCCATGATCCTGCAAATGATTTAAACATGTATGGGCCCCTAGTCATTTTTGCCGCGGTTACTTTCGGTCGGTTGAAACTTACATATTCAGTTTCCATTCCCATTCCATTATAGGCAACACACCATGCTTTTACGCCTTTTGCTAATTTATTTGCACCATTAATTAATCGGGCTTCTTGTAGAAAGGTATCCCACTTTAAACGGTTGTTATAATCCTGGGTATAATCAAAAACTATTTCCGGGTTCGATTGTATAACAATAGATTGAAGTATCTTGATTGACATATATTTTCTATGTTGTCCATTCGCAATGAACAATACCAACGAGGTATAAATTATCCTCGTATTTTTTAAATACAAGTGTTAAGGCTCTCCAATCCATTCCCTCAAACTTTTTATCTACTCCCGGAATATAATATTCAACATAATCAGCATCGGGGTAAATGTCTTTGATATTGCTAATCATTGTTCCTGATGCCTTGGTTTGATTGAATGATATTTCGCCCAATTCTAGGAAATCCAAATCATAAACGAAACGTTTAAAATATTCACTGATGCTCATATTAATTAATTCTTCTCCTGCAGAATAACTTCCCCAAACCCTTTTTCTGCCACCTTTCGTGCTCCATGTTCCTTTAAACTGATCTACCGACATGTTTACATCTGTCGTGGTATCCACATTTGTGTAAGGTGAAAAACGGATTCCTTCTTTTGGATGAATATAACTTGCTATTTTTTCACCATCATCTTCCTTAATGGCTTTTAAAACACGGCCCGAGAAATCTAACAACAAACTATCATTGTTAACTTCTGTTTTAACGGAGTCCTTCCCAGCCGCTGTAGTATCTGGATTTATTTTTGTATCTGGATTTTTCTTGTTTCCACAAGCAAAAAGAAATAGGATGGAGATATAAACGATTTTTTTCATGATAATATAATTCAAGACAAATTTTTATAACCTAAACGATTTTTCGAATTTCGAATGAAACTAAGGTATTCAAAATATATGGGAATCCAACATTCAACCCCGCCGTGGCGGGGTGTGGTTTAATATGCAACATTTCGTCTATAGACATTGGCCTCCTCTGGAGTCCTAAGGATGGGCGAAATTTAGCTGGAGATCATTCCAAAAAGCACAAATACGATCATCAGGCTAAAAAAATTCACAACTCCATATACATACATAAAGTCTCTCGATTTCCAAAGTAATCTTGTTAGGAAAAAGGCGAAAACAATGGTACTCACATAAGTTATCAATGCCAATAAACAAGCCCTGCCCATGTGGGTGTACACGGGTACACCCACATCTGAAAAGTTTCTGCCTTTGGTATATTTAAAAACTAATACAGACAGGAACAAGGCGCAAACAATAGCCCCTATGGAAATAAATAGTGAAGCAATTATTTCAATAATTTTATAGAGTTTTTCCTCGTTGGTCATCAAAATTCTATTTGTTCCCATTTCAATTTGCTTTGAAAAACCGATGTTTTGGGACGAAATACCCTTTTGATTGTCTTGTTAAATTTCAAATTCATCTTTCTATAATATCGATTGAAATTAATTCCTCCGGATCTAAATGCTCTTCGGTGGGCTACATATATCAAGGTGATGGTTGCTAGAAAGAAAACTCGATATATGAGGTAGTGAATCAACTTGGTTGTTTCACTTTTGTCTCTAACGAGTAATGACATTCTTTCAAATTGAAAATTGATGTGAAAAGCTTCGTCAGTTAAGATATCCGAACAAATCTGTTTCAATAATTTGCATTGGGTAGCATCTTTAAGTGATTGATAGAAAATTTGTGCTGCGCTTTCAACTACTAAGACGGATAAGGTCCATAATTCCATATTCGTATTATAGTATCTCACTTTTCTAAATAAACTATCTCCCCAATTTTCTTTTATTCTGGGTTCATTTATCCTGTCGAGATATTTCCCAAGATTCTCTCCATGTTTTTGTTCTTCCTTAATGAACAGTTTAACAGCTTCTAAAAATTCAGGATCACTGGTGGCCAGAGCATGTTTTTTAGAAGCGGCAATCAAATGAGACCCATCTGAAGTTTCTCCCAATTGCCAGACTTGAAGAGATTTTAGGATAGACCGTTTTTGTTTTTGGGTGATCTCCGGTTGAAGATTCCAATCTACTCTTTCTATTTTTAAGTTGTTGGAAAAATGTTCTTTCCAGTATTGCGATGATTTCATGATTTGAAATTTTTAATCTGATTGATCCTATGTTTATATGATGCATTCCGAATGAGCAAGATCCACCAAGCCAAAAGAAGTAGTACAACTCCAATCAACACTAAATAAATTTTATCTTTCATTTCTATAATATTATTTATTTCGGTCGTCAAGACATTCAAAGGCACGTCTCTCCAATAACCTTTCGGTATAATTAATAACGAAGGGAGAAGCACGAAGCCATTATATATTTAGGCTCCGTACTTCAGGCTCCGCATTTTATTTAGTATGGGAAGATGGAGGTGTATCAGTTAAAGTAAGTTTCTCATTCTTATCTCCCTTATTCCAAGATATTTTTCTGGAAAAGAACATTACCATCGAAAGAATGAAGAATAAACCAACACTACCAGCTAATAAAGCATAATCTTCTAATTGAATCAACGAGAAAATGAATAAGTAGAGGACCGATATAAGTACCGCGAAAACAATTCCTGTTTTTACACTTCTAAAAACCATTCCTGTATAAATACTTATTTGTAGAATAACGGCGGAGGCAGCAATAGCGTAAGCAATATCAAATCCGGTATACTCACTTATGGAAAGTAATAAAGTATAGAAAATAAGAAGCGCGGCACCCACCAAAATGTATTGAGCGGCATTGATTCTTTTTTTCTGAAGCAATTCGATAAATATGTAAACCACAAAAGTTAAAGTGATGATAAGGATTGCATATTTTATGCTTCTTTCGGTTTTTGAATAATGATCTTGTCCCTGTAAAAGTTTTACTCCCATATTGCTTTCGGATGCAGTTGAATTATAAGCATCTGAAAATCGATCAGGAATTATTTTCCTAACGTCCATAGTACTCCAGATGGCAGTAAAACCTTTATCGGTTACTTTATTTTGGGGTAAAACTCTTCCGGTAAAAGAGGGAATGCTCCAAGGAGAAGTTAGTTCCACACTTGTTTTATTTGCAAATGGCTGAAGATTGAGTTGTTCATATCCTTTTAGTTGAACATCAAAGGAAAAATTCTGTTCATGTTTATTTGTGTCGAGAATTAAATTAATGGGAGCCGCAATTCCGCTTTCAATAAATTTTACGTCATAAGGATTGGTGCTGAATTCTGATTCTGTATTGTTTGATTGAAGACGAATGGCATCTTCCATTCCTGCATAATCACTTATACTCATTACCATCATAGCTTTATTCCAATGAATTCCACCATTGGTGGCAACATCCGGATTGATAGAAAGATTTTTGAATGATCCGTTAAAGTTCAACTGCGTTTTGTACAAAACCACTTTATATAAACTTCGGTGTTTTACTTCAGGATCAATGTTTCCTTTTATATTCAGTTCGTTTGGTTTGATCCACATATATTCGATGCCATCCTTTCCATCTTCCGTTTTTCCATTTTTAGGAACAAGCAACATTGGACCTTTTACGGTTTGTTCAGCGGCCCATTTGCTTACTACTTCTTCGCGAATTTCTGCTTGTCGAAATTTTCTTTCTTTTATAAGATCACGAATAAGGAACTGAGGTATCAGTAAAAACAGGATTAAAAAGAACACAAAGATTCCTCTGAATACGAGATAGAATCTATCGTAGAATTGCATTGCTTGATTTTTCATTTTTATGTTGTTTTATTGTTTGCGATTTTTAAAATATTCTATGGTAAAACATTCGAATTGGAAAATTTTGTTCGGATTCACTGTCGATTTTAATCGGACTTAATACTTTTGATCTAACCTGATCAATAGTATTGTTTAGTTCGTTTTTTAAGTTCACATGCCACATGGGCTTAAATGATTTTCCTTTTTTTATGGCCAATAAACAATTGAACCACATTTCGGGAAGAATCATAATTGCACTTAAACAGGCGAGGGTAGAGAAAAAAGTTCTTTTTCCATTTCCCCAAAGAAAAAATTGTAGGATCACTTCGCTTTTCACATCAGTATTTAGTTCCAGAATTATATGATCGGCATCATGATATTCCATTCCGGCAATCAGATGAAATTTATTTTTCTCGTAGAATAAATAGAGTTCAAATCCCAAAGAATTTTCCGGATAAGTTGACAATGCAGAAGGCTCAATATCCCATGCCGCAGTTGGCTTCAAAATGTTGTGAAGTTGAGTGGCTTTGTGGCTCAGTTTTCCTAAAATATTTTTTCTCATATGTGAAAGTGCTTTGAATTTCAAAGTAATAAAACAAAAAAAATATTACTGTAGTTTTTTGATCATTTTTTCTAACGCATCTAAATGCGCTTTAAAAGCTTTTTCTCCCAATTTTGTTGCTGAATAAGTAGTGTTCGTCTTTCGTCCAATAAATCCTTTTTGTACCCGTACGTATCCATTCTCTTCTAAACCTTTTAAATGCGACGCAAGGTTACCATCAGTTACACCGGTGATCTCTTTTAGTTCATTAAAACTAACATGATCATTCACCATCAATGCACTCATGATACCAAGCCGTACCCGACTGTCAAAAACTTTATTTAACTGATCAACAAAATTCGACATTACTTCAATCAATTAGTTTTTCTATCGTATTTATACCACATATATACGCCGTATACTATATGGCAAACTCCAAATCCTGCTGTCCAGAAAATAAAACTATAACCCGAAAAAAGCAGATTGGCCAATCCGAGTGCAATAATAGTTAACGAGAGATATAAAGTTTCATGTATGGTAAATTTGTAAACACTAAAGAGCGAAATTCCGTACACAATTAAACTCAATGGTGCTACATAAATAAAATCCTGATTGCTAATTAGATAAATAATAAAAATGGTTCCAGAGCTAAATGGAACTAAAAAGTGGAATGCCACTTTTCTACTCATCGATCCCCAAATATTTATCTTTTGTTTTTGCGACTTTATATATGTAAAAATAAATGCGCCTATCATGGCTATTAAAAAAGTACCGATAGCAATGTAGGATAGGGGGTGAAAAAGATAATCAGTAACAGCATCATACCCTTCGCGTCGGGAAATCCCCCGAAGCGTTTCGTTTGCTGTCATATCCACATAAGGATATGCAAGTGCAGCTCCGGCAAGTGCAGCTACTCCAGCAGCTACTCCGCTCCATCCGCTTAAACTTATAAAGCGACTGGATTTCTCCATCATGGATTTAATTTCCTTTAATTGCTCTAATTCATTGGTCATAAAAAGTACTTTGAAATACAAAGTTAAACATAGTTCTATAACGTGCAAATTTATTTTTATTGTTTTGTGGCGGCTTTCAGCTTCGGCGGATGCGCCTTCTGTCCAAAAAAAACCGGAGCAAGATCTTGCCCCGGTCTATAAAAGAAGGTTATCAGGGATTATTTAGTAACAGTAAACTTTTTAGAATACGTTTTAACGGATGTATTCATATTAAGAGTGTACATTCCGGCTGCTAATCCTGCAACTTCTAATGTGTATGTACCATTCACCATCTTGCCAGGATTAATTGTTTTAACCACACGACCCATTCCATCTACTATATGTATAGACTTTATGTTCTCTCCTTTAAGAATCTGAATATTCAATACATCACTTGTTGGGTTTGGATATAAATTAAAAGTGATTGATTCTTCATTCTCTATTCCTGCCGAGAAACATGATGTATATTGATAGCAGGCCGGAACAAAAGCAGAAGGTGCAACAACCCATGATAGATCTAAAACCGCAGGATCTTTAAAATCCTCGTCACAAAATTTTGCGCCTTTACCAACATAATAAAAATTGGATGGGGCTAAACCATCGGAAGTAGGAATTTCCTGGGTAACTATTGGCAATGTAAATTCCGGACCTCCATTGGTTCCTTCTAAAACATAAGGAGCCATACTTGGAGTTATTACAAAATCTTCGTTGGAAACTCCTGATATTTGTTTCCAACAGGTTTGTTTTCCGGTAGCAATTTCAAAACCTGCAATAAATGTATTAGGGGCCTCATTGGTAGTTACGGCTTGATGGATCAAAGTGTCGGTATCAGACCAGGAATAAAACATTCTTGTACCATCAACTGTTCTTGATATCTGATTGTAATTATCTATGGAAAGTGTACCTGATGACACCGGAACTGTGGTTCTAAATTGATTAACCTGCGCAACATAATGTCCAATCCATGTTCCACCTCCATCAGTTGAATAAATGTCAACGGCGCTTTTGGGGTAGCCTGAATATACTACATAGCCTTTTGCACCGGTTACAACTCCTACAGTATCTCTTCTTTCTACAGCACACAAAGTGGCAAAGATATGAGGGTTTCCGTTTGCATCAACTGTCATATCAAAGTCAAAAGCACAAGAAACTTCACTTGCTGATTCAATGGCTGTTCCCGTATCAAATAAATATTGTTTAATGCTATCTGTTGCGCTTGGAATATTATCAATAATCACTTCTGTTCCGCTACTCCAGTTTGCTCCGGCATCTGTTGATTTATAAATTACAGGGTTATAAGTAGAGTCGCAATTATTAATATCCCCAAGGAAAGCAACGTAACCTGTTTGTCCATCAGGAGAAAATGCCATATTCGGTCTTGTAAAATGTTTTTTTCCATCGAATGCCATATTATGAGGAGCATACAATGAAACATGTTTTACCCATGTAACATTTGAACCGGCAAAGGTTCCTTTGTAAACATTTACAGAGTCAACAAAAACGGTATCATTCGTAGATAAAGTGGCAGATTCAACCATCCAGAAAATTCCGTTAGTGCTTTCACATAACCCACCCATTACATAATTACCTGTACTTTGAAATTGGTAGGCTTCGGTTGTGGTAACCGGATTTGAGGTTGTAACCTGACATGTTCCATTAACCTGACCATCGGTACTTACATTTAATGTTGGAGCAGCCCAAACAATAAATGCCGATGTTGGCGTCGTATTTCCTGATGGGTTATGCAAGAATGCTTGCGGATATCTGCCGGGACGAGTATAAGTTGTATTTAATTCTCCAAGTTCGGTATTCCAATTGATTCCTCCATCTGTTGAAATGGCAAATCTTAGTTTTCCGTTGTTAGTAGTACCACCCCCATATATTGCAATATTATGTCGGTGAATAAATCCTACCACATTAAGTGCAGGATTAACAAATACCTGATTTTGCGACGGAATCAACATGCTATATGCATTTGATGATTGGCCAATTGGAGTTGAATTTTGTGCACCAACGGCTAAGATCGAAGCAATGAATAAAATAAGAGGAAGGAATTTTTTCATTTTTTTGGTATTATATGATTGTTATGCAAATCTAAACATTCCAACATATATGGTAAGGTGAAATAGGATAAAAGCCAAGGGAATTTGCCGGGTAAGCCTTTTATTCTTGCATTTATAGGATTTTTTATTGCATTTTACACATCATCAGCCTATTATAAGACGCTTTGAGAAAATATTTGATTTTTATTTTATATTATTGTATCTTTAATAACTTAAATAACTTAAATAACTTAAAAAATCAAAAAATTGCGATTATGAGAAGAGCTTTATTCTTATTACTAACTCTGGGCTTTGTTTCACAAACCTCTGCGCAGGTCATCTGTTACGTTGAGACACCCATACCTGTGCAAGGTTCAAAAGAAATAAATTTTGCAACATTGGCAAATGGCTGGACAGTAATGCCAGATATGACTATTCCTGCAAATGCAGTTGAAGATACTTTGGCTTTTGCTGTAGGTTCAGATTCTTTGTGCTGTAGTGCTGTAACAAATCCAGCAAACGTGAATGGTAAAATTGCGGTTTTATATCGTGGATCTTGCGAATTCGGGTTAAAAGCATTGAATGCTCAAAATGCTGGAGCGGTTGCTGTAATTATTATTAATAACGTTGCAGGTCCGGTAAACAATTTTGGAATGCTAGGTGGCGCTTCAGGAGCAACAGTAAATATCCCTGTTGTAATGATCACTCAAGCTGATGGAGCTGCTTTGGTAAGTTCTATTCAAGCTGGAAACTGTGTTGCTTTCATTGGAAACAAAGCAGGATTTTTCCCTAACGATATCGGATTCCAAAATGATGATTACATTTTAGCTCCTTCAAGTTCTGTACCTCATGCAGCAAATGAAATCGCAGCTGAATTTGATGCAGCAGTTGGATCATGGGTATTTAACTATGGTTACAATAACCAAACGAACGTTCGTTTACACGCATCTGTTACTCTTGGTGGATCTACACTTTATACTCAACAATCAGCAGCTACTTCTTTAACAGCTGGTGATAGTTTATGGGTTCAACTTCCTACGTTCTCTCAAGCTACTTATGCAGCAGGATTATATAAATTCAGATATTGGGTAACATCGGATTCTGCAGATGATTTTGCTGGAGATGATAAAAGAAGAGCTGATTTTGCAATTAGCGATACTATGTATTCGTTCGCAGCTATAGATACAACTACATTAATGCCTATTTCTGCTGCAGGATATCGTCCTTCCGGAAACGTAACTGAATTCGAAATGTGTTTAAACTATAGAGATTCTGTAGGTAGCAGAATGGCAGTTGAAGGTTTATATTTTACGGCAAGTACAGCTGATACTTTAACATTAGCTGGTTTAACAATGGAAACTACTTTATATGAGTGGAATGATGTATTTGTTGATTTAAATGACGCAGGTCTTGCGTTTGGAAACCTGAATGCTTTGGTATATGGTAACTATACTTATACTACGGATTTACAAGATCAGTTTATTTATGTTCCGTTTTCATCACCAACCACTCTTCAGGACAATCAGAGATATTTATTCTGTGTAAAAACCTTTGACGAAATAGTATTTCTTGGTTTTGGGACATCGGTTGATTACGATGAGCATGTAAATTATTATTTACAACCTGTTGGACCAGTCAATGACGCTGGTACATGGTTTGCTTTAGGTTTTGGAACTGATGTTATTCCTGCTTTGGGAATTAAAATGGTTGACGCATCTACTTTAGGAAATGAGGAAGTTACAATTGGTAATGGAAAACCTGCATATCCAAATCCTGCTTCATCAATCGTTTACATTCCAGTACAAAATATCACAGGTGACCTAGAAATCTCTATCTTGAATATGCAAGGACAAGTGATCAAATCTGAAATCCGTAATCAGGCTACCTCAGGATCATTGCCAATTAACATTGACGGAATTTCTAATGGATCTTACATAGTTCGTTTAACTTCAGGAACTGTTTCTCAATCATTTAAAATTATGATCAACAATTAATCTTGATCTTTTCAATATTAAAAGCTCCCTTTTAAAGGGAGCTTTTTTTTTGGAATCAAGTGGCCAAAGCAATATTTGGCTATTTTTTTTAGTTTTGTAGGGTAAACCCCATATTTATGAACTTACTCAAGTTTTTATCCCTGCTGGGTTTCGTATCATTGATGTTAACGTCGTGTACAGAAACCCCAACAACTGGTCCAAAACTAGTCTTCAAATTTACGTTTGATAGCACTCAAACCAGATTGGATGCCTTTGGAAACCCGGCAACAATGCCCCCGAATCATAGAGGACAACATCCAAAATTCAATGCAATGAGTGCTCATTATATTGAGTTAGCGCCAAATATGTTTACCGCAGTAGGTACAGGAGAAAAACTATATATAGCTCCAGAAACCACAACCGGAGGAGCTAACGCCATTGATTTTAACCAAAGCGTTAAAGTGGGAGAGGGTGCAGAATTTTTCTCAATAGCATTGAAAGATATAACCCCAGGAACTTATGAGTGGCTTAGAATATCTTTGGCTTATCAGAACTATGATATTAATTACCGTGTAAGTCCTCCTGCATTTCCAACTGTTTTTGATGGAGTAGGCACGGTTGCTTCTTTCATAGGATACCGAACATATATTCAAAATTATATGATCAATGCCCAATCTCAATCGGTTAATTCTAATAAGGATCAAGGATATTGGGGATTTGAAAGTTTCGGGTCAGTTGCAACCGGGCAAGCACCTCCGGGAGCTACTACGGTGCCTAATCCGTTGTTTGCATCTTCACCAATACCGGCTGGATCTTGCCTGGTAACAGCCGCATTTTCCGCCCCGCTTACCATTACTGGTAACGAAACATCCGATATTGTAATAACTGTTTCTTTATCTATCAATAATAGTTTTGAGTGGATTGAATCAGGTGGAAATAATTTATATGAGCCACTTAACGGAGATACCGTTATAGACATGGGGATTAGAGGAATGGTTCCTATTGTACAATAATATTTTTCATTTTGAAATGAAAGCCCCGTTTTTACGGGGCTTTTTTATTTGAATGAACTTGATTGTAAACGGGGTGTATACTTATTCATTGTGTCTCTTTTATGGTACTGTTTTTGCAATCAACTATTTAGTACATTTGTAAACCTTTACAATAACAATATGAAAAAACAATTACTTATCGCTCTTAGTGCATTGTTCGTTGGAGCAAATGCCTTTGCAACACAAATTCCGCTTACAAATTCTGGTAACGCATATATTCCCTTGGTTTTACAGATTAACTTAGGTGATACAATTATCGTTGGAACAGGTATCACTCATACTACCCGACAGGTTTCTCAAGCAACATGGAATGCAAATGATACTGCATCTTTGGGAGGTGGTTTTGGAGATAAAACACCAGGGGATTTTATCATCCCTACTAGTTTAGGGGATATTTATTATGTATGCGTTGAACACGTTGCTATGAATAGCATGAAAGGTATGATCAAAGTAAGTCAGTTAGGTATTGAAGATAATAAATCATTCACCATGCAAATAATGCAATCGGTTGCTGAACAGTATCTTAAACTTGTAGTAACTGGTAATGCTTCTGGAAATATGCAGGTAGAAATGCTTAATTTAAGTGGCCAGGTGGTAAGAAAGCTGGATCTTCAACTATCAGGTGATGAAAGTAGCACTACTGTTCAAGTAGGTGATCTGCCCAAGGGCGTATATATGGTTAGATGGTCTTATGGTAAAGTAAATAAGGCTAGAAAAATCATTTTACAGTAATTTGCAGGTTAGGTATTTAATTCTTACATTTGCCACCCCGATAGCTATCGGTGACTAATATTAAAAGATTTTCAAAATGGCTAAGAAAGGCAATAGAGTACAGGTAATTTTGGAATGCACTGAGCATAAAAACAGTGGTATGCCTGGAACTTCAAGGTATATTACTACCAAAAACAAAAAGAACACCACAGAAAGAGTTGAATTAAAGAAATATAATTCTGTTCTTAAGAAAATGACAGTTCATAAAGAAATTAAATAATTAATTACAGTAGATCATGGCAAAGAAGACCGTAGCATCGCTTCAATCAGGACAAGGTAAAGACTTTACCAAAGTGATTAAAATGGTAAAATCTCCAAAATCCGGAGCGTATCAATTCAAAGAAGAAATCATACACAAAGATCTTATTAAAGACTTCTTTGCTAGTAAGTAATTTCTATAAATAAAGTATTTTTGAGAGCTTCTTCTTTACGGGGAAGCTCTTTTTGTTTTTCAACAACATAAAATGGCATTATTCGGCATATTCAATAAAGAAAAAAAGCAGGCATTAGACGAAGGCTTGTCGAAAACCAAGGAGAGTCTTTTTGGTAAGCTAAAAAGAGCCGTTGTTGGAAAGTCTAAAGTTGACGAAGAAGTTTTAGACGAATTAGAAAACATTCTTATCAGTTCGGATGTGGGTGTTGCAACTACCATTAAAATAATTGAAAGAATTGAGCAACGTGCTTCAAAAGATAAATACGTAAATACAGAAGAATTAAATGTTATTCTTAAGGATGAGATTATAGCTCTTTTGTCGGAGAATAAAGTTTCTGATGATTACACTAATTTTGAGCTTCCTTCAGAAAAAAAACCATACGTGATTATGGTGGTTGGAGTAAACGGTGTGGGTAAAACAACAACTATAGGAAAACTTTCTCACCAATTTAAAAAAGCGGGGAAGAGTGTTATTCTTGGGGCCGCAGATACATTTAGAGCAGCAGCAGTTGATCAGTTAAAGATCTGGAGTGAAAGAGTAGGTGTTGATATAGTTGAAAAAGGAATGAATGCTGATCCAGGCTCAGTTGCTTTTGATACTTTAAATTCTGCAATGGCAAAAAACGCTGATGTAGTTATTATTGATACCGCAGGAAGATTACACAACAAGATTAATCTGATGAATGAGCTTACCAAGATCAGGAATGTAATGAAGAAAGTTATTCCTGATGCTCCTCACGAAGTATTACTTGTTTTGGATGGATCAACCGGACAAAATGCTTTTGAACAGGTAAAACAATTTACCGCCGCAACAGATGTTACAGCTTTGGCAATTACCAAATTGGATGGAACTGCAAAAGGCGGAGTGGTGATTGGAATTTCAGATCAATTTAAAATACCAGTAAAATATATTGGGGTAGGAGAGAAGATGGAAGATCTTCAAGTGTTCGACAGAAAAGAGTTTGTCGATTCTCTGTTTGCATAAAACTATTGAAGTTTGAAAACAAAGACATTAAAGAAAAACAAGATCAATGTAGTAACCTTAGGTTGCTCAAAGAATATTTATGATTCAGAAGTTTTGCTTGGACAGTTAAAAGCAAATAATCTTGAAGCTGTTCATGAATCATCACAGGAAGATTTTAATATTGTAGTAATCAATACATGTGGCTTTATTGAAAACGCCAAACAAGAAAGTATTGATACTATTTTACAATACGTTGGTGCTAAACAACAGGGATTGGTTGACAAAGTTTACGTGACGGGTTGTTTAAGTGAACGATATAAACCTGATCTTGAAAAAGAGATTCCTGATGTGGATGCCTATTTTGGAACTCGTGAACTTCCACGTTTACTAAAGACTTTAAAGGCGGATTATAAACACGAACTGGTAGGTGAACGTTTGCTTACCACACCTTCACATTTTGCTTATTTCAAAATCTCAGAAGGATGTGACCGCCCTTGTTCTTTTTGTGCAATTCCATTGATGCGGGGTAAACATATTTCTACGCCCATAGAACAGCTTGTGAAGAATGCTGAGAGTCTTGCCAAGCAAGGAACCAAAGAATTATTATTGATTGCTCAGGATTCAACTTATTACGGATTGGACATTTATAAAGAAAGAAGATTGGCTCAATTAATGAATTCTATTTCAGAAGTTGAAGGGATTGATTGGATTCGTTTACATTATGCTTTCCCAAGCGGATTTCCAGAGGATGTTTTGGAAGTAATAGCGAATAATTCTAAGGTTTGTAAATACATTGATATTCCGCTTCAGCATATAAGCGATCCGTTGTTGAAATCGATGAAGAGAGGAACAACCCGCGAAAAAACATATCAGTTACTTGAAAAATTCAGAACTAATGTTCCGGGTATTGCAATCAGAACAACATTGATTACAGGATATCCCGGAGAAACTGAACAGGATCATGAACAGATGCGACAGTTTATCAAGGATGTAAAGTTTGAGAGATTGGGTGTATTTACATATTCACATGAAGATAATACGGGTGCATTTAAATTAAACGATGATGTCCCTGCTGAATTGAAACAAGAAAGGGCTTCTGATCTAATGGAGATCCAACAATCTATTTCTTACGATTTGAATCAGGAAAAGGTAGGACAAACATTTAAAGTTTTGTTCGACAAAGCTGAAAACGGATTCTTTATTGGTAGAACTGAGTTTGATTCTCCCGAGGTAGATAACGAAGTAGTAGTTGATGCAAAAGATAATTTTGTAAGAATCGGTGATTTTGCAAATGTGAAAATAGATTCAGCGGAAGAATTTGATCTTTATGGAAAGCTAACAAACTAGTTGTGGAATTTCTTCAACATATAACACTGGAAACTTCCGGAATAGGAAGCAGCCTTACCCGTGATTATTTAGCTTTAAAACCAGAACTAAAAAAATTCTATTCGTTCGATTCATCCGTTGATGGACTTCGTTCTGCAGCAGAAAAAAGAATGTCACAACCGGTAAATCGTCAATTGTTATACGATGAATTACACAAACAATATAGCTCTTCCACTCTTTCCGAGGTACTTAAATCCAATATTGAATTACTTCTTCAACCAAATACTTTTACTGTAACCACTGGTCACCAATTGAATTTGTTTACGGGGCCATTGTATTTTATTTATAAAATTGCTTCGGTTATTAAATTAGCAGAGCAACTAAAAGAAGAAATTGCAGGAAAACATTTTATTCCTGTTTACTGGATGAATTCGGAAGATCATGATTTCGCTGAGATCAATCATTTCTTCTTGAATTCAGAAAAGTATGAATGGAAAGTATCTCTTGATAAATACGGTCCGGTTGGAAGAATGCAATTGGAGGGTATAGAGACATTAATGTCTGAGATTAAAGATAAGTGGGGAGATCATTATAAACATGATCCTTTGTTTAATCAAATTATTGGAAGCTATCTTGATTCCAAAGATCTTGCACAGGCACATAGAAGTATTGTAAACAAATTATTTGGAGAATATGGAGTTGTAATACTTGATCAGGATTCAAAAGCGTTGAAGGCTGAATTTAGCAAGAATATTTCTGATGAGATCTTTCAGTCATCTTCGGTGGCTCAGGTTCAGGAATCGAATAACGAATTGGAAGCTCTTGGTTATAAGGCACAGGTTTTTGTTAGGGAGATAAATTATTTTTATACTGGGAAAGGTTATCGCGAAAGAATTATTGAATCTGATAACGGATTCGCATTGGCTGATTCTACTTTTAAATGGACCAAGGCTGAATTGGAGAAAGAATTAAATGATTATCCCGAATTCTTTAGTCCGAACGTAGTAACTCGTCCAATGTATCAGGAATTTTCTTTACCTAATATTGCTTATATCGGAGGTCCAGCTGAAATAGCTTATTGGCTTCAATACAAAAGAAACTTTGATTCAAAGAATATTTTCTTTCCAGCTTTGATCTTAAGGGATTGCTTTTTAATTCTTCCCGAAAAAATATATAGAAGATCAAAAGAGTTAGGTCTAAAACTTGAACAATATTTTAGCAACCTGGATGACTTGATCAATCAATTCATATCAGAAAATTACCATGATGAAATGAATATTGAACCTATCGTTGATGTATTGGATCAGCAATATGAGCATCTTCTAAAGCAAGTATTGGCCATTGATCCCGCAATGGATAATATGGTTAAAGCTGGTCACCAAAAGAGTAAAAATGAACTGGAAAGAATTGCTTCCAAAATGAACAAGGCTTTAAAGAAGAAAAGTGAGCACCAGATAAAAATTGTTAAAAACCTTCATTCAACTATTTTTCCTCTGAATACATTGCAGGAAAGATTGAACAACCTGTTTGATCTTACTCAGTCCCCATCTGTCTTTATAAAAAGTATACTGGAGCATGCAAATCCGTTGGATGCAAGGTTAAAAGTTTTATTGGATTAGAACCCATTCCGCCATCGGCCAGAATATTTGCTTTTAGTTACTGGTTACCTCTGTGGGAGGATTTAAGTGGTGGGTGAGAATATTACAAGTGATTGTAAATTCCTGTAACAATTCCCTCTTGATCTTAATTTATATTTGTTTTCTTAATAAACATAATATATAAGACCATGACAGATTCACAAGCCGACTCATCCATTGATAGAAACTGGGATGAGCAAAAAATAAAAATTTTGGAGAAATATAATAGCCTTATTGAAGATGATTTACTTTTTGCTGATGGTACTAGGGATGAGATGCTTAAAAAACTGTATACCAAACTTAATATATCAGAGTCTGAGCTCAAAAAGATTATTGATAAAATTTAATATTTATTTCAGTTTAAGAGCTCTATGATATCAAATCATAAGGCTCTTTTTTATCAGATGTGATTTTTTTGCAACTTTCCTTCATATTCTATAATATTCATATGGTAAATTAAACTCAACTTTGAATTTATGAAAACAAATCAACAGAGCATGTTATCTGCTCCTCGCAAACCAGTTATTGATCCTACCCGGTTAAAACTTCCGATTCAACCAAGGAGTCCCATATACGGATTTAAACTCCCACGATTAATCAAAATAAAAATTATTGAGCCTGCACATAAGAAAATTAAGGAAATGGGGATTGTTAAACTATTGGCAATAATAATTGTATCCTTTTTTGCTGTTGGTGCAAGTGTTTATTTATTATTTTAAAGTATCATGAATATTCAACGATTTAAAATAAAGCTATCATCAGCCCTTTTGGTAGTTTTTTATGTATTCCTGCCGGGAATTGCTTTAATAGATTTTTCGGATAGGGGGAATTAGGATACTAGAGCATTCAAATAAAAACAGAAGAAGGGAAGATCAGTAATTACTGATCTTCCCTTCTTCTGTTTTTAAAAGTCTTATAGACCAGTAAATCATATTTAGAAATAATCCCATTAATATGGTTACGGCCCATGTTCTTGGATGAGAATTTGGATCTATGAATCGGTCAGCGATATCACCCATAAGCTTCATTGGATTGTTTAGGACATCCCAACTGTTCCATCTTAGGAATCTTCCGATATAGATTCCGAACCCACTTACGAAAAGCAGGAACACTGAAATGGCCGTCGTTATTCTTTTATTGACAAACTGACTCAGAAGTTTTTCCATATCAAAAAGACTGACTAGTCCGAATAAAAGCCCTGTCCAGGCAAATGAAAGGATAAGTACAAGATCAAACCAGATTGGAACTTTTGTGTCTACTCTTAGATGGAAAAGATCAGTGAGTATATATGGTGCATTTGGAAAAAATAGAACCCATGATATAAATAGAGGGGTAAGAATCCATTTTCTTTTTTTTAGGTTGGGTGATAGCATTACAATACTGGTAAGTACCCATGGGACAAAGGCTAGAAAAAGATTCCAATTAAGAAAGAGGAATAGGGAGTGATTGGTTTTATAAACTCTGAACATGGAAAGGGAGAAGCTTAGCAAGCTCATGGCTGCCAGAAGAATTGTGACCTTGGTTCTTGTACCAATGATCAATGGTTGGGTGAATAGTTTTTTCATAAAAAAGAGTTAACCCAATCCAAACGTTCTTAAATGAAGATTCGGATTGGGTTAACAAATTTTAATAATCGACTGCGAAGGATCTTAGTCAATCAACAATGCACAATTGTTATACCCAAAAGCATTGTTGTATTGAAATGATTCACAAGTTTGATCTGCATCATGCAATGTAGCATCCGGGATTTCGTGATATGATGTTTCATTGTTGTTATCGGTACATTTACAATTCCATGTTTTTGTACATGAGGTAAGTGATACGATAGCGGCCAATCCTAAAAATAAACCTAATTTTTTCATATTATTTGTTTTAAACTATTAATTGATTTCTTATACAAATATTGAGGTTATAAGCCAAGGTGGTGTTACGGTCGAATCTGTATTACTTGCATATATTACTGGTTGATGCTTTTAGGACGTCTTATTATTCCAGTCACATTTTAGTGCTTAATGTTTGTGCTTCTTATTGGGTTTGTCCACTTTTATGATCAATGGATGATAGGAGTTATTTGGATTTTTATACCATCCTTTATGTTTGCCGTTGTTATGTTTACCGCTATCTTTTGTTACAACAAGAAAGCAGGATGTTGAACTTAAAGCAAACCACAGCCCCAATACTATTGTAAAAGATATTTTTAAAGTCTTCATAATTTTTTATGTTATTTATTTGAATAAAGCCCTCTATTCAATGTAAATTGAATAGAGGGCTTATGTATTGGTCTAACTATTGATGAGATATCAATCTGCCGGATTGAATAATCTTATCATTGGAAATTATTTTGTAGAAATAAATTCCAGAAGTAAGATTACTTGTTTCGAGAATAGTTAAATCTTTATTGATAATCACGGTTCTAACCGCTACACCTAATGCATTATAGATTATTAATTCGCAAGTTTTAATTTGCGAAGGATCAAGGGAAATATTAATAGACGTGGTAAAAGGATTTGGATAAATATTCGCTATTACATTTGCAGGATCATTTGATTCTATTCCAACACCTATACAACCAGAAGTCATGTTAACGTTGATTGCACTGGTACTTACGGATCCACTGGTTGTTAGTATCCTTCCATCTACGGTTGCGCCTGTGTTTACGTTAATCGCACCATTATTGCAAATAAGTGTTCCCTTAAATTCTGAATAGTCATTGATATCCACCGCTCCATCTACTTTCCAAAAAACATTTTTGGCTTGGGTTCCATTAATCAACAATACCTTTGAATAGGTACTGGTAGATATAGCTCCATTTATTTGTATAACAAAAACAGCATTTATATTACCCATCGCATTCAAATACAAAGTATCAGTAAATGTAACAGCACCATTCATAACATATGTATGTGGAGTAAGCACTAAATTATTTCCAAATTGAACAGGATATAATAATTCAATATCATATGGTAAAGTATTTAAATAAGTATATACGTTGAGCAAATCTGCAGCGCATGCCGTTGTTGACCCATCCGGAATAGGATGGATAGTTCCCGTAACATCCAAGGAGCTGTAACCTGTTGTTAAACCTACATTTGTGCCAATATCACCAACAACAGTTGTTATACCAGCGTTGGTAACCGGACCGTCACCCGAAAAAATTGCATAACAAACCGTAGAACTTAAATTTACTGCGGCTGGTCCGGTAAGATACGGACTTCCACAACCAACCGGGGTATATGCGAATGTTCCATCAACCGTAACTGCTCCTGCAGTAGTAAGAACTCTTCCTTCTAAGGTATCACCAGTGCTCATATTAATAGCGGCATTGTTGGCAATCACCGTTCCACGCATGGTCGTTCCCGAAGCCATACTAACCAATCCTTCAATTTTCCAGAATATATTACATGCCTGTGCTCCATTGATCAGTTTAACCTTTGAATCAGCATTCGTAGATAATGGTCCTTGAATTTGTATAATAAATACTGCAGCTGGATTACCCTGGCCGTCGAATGTAAGATCCAAATTTAATGTTGTTGCACTTGGAATAGAATATACTCCAGGGGTAAGCACTTGTCCGTTGCCAAGCAAGGCTGCAGGGAATAAAGTTGGAATAGTAACATTTAATTGATTGTATGCGATGAGTAAATCGGCAGCACATTGGGCACTTACCAAATCAGCATCATGCATTTGTCCGTTTACATTCCCAAACATTGTGCTTGAACCGTTGTTGGTTCCTACATTACCTGTAATTTGTGAAATCCCTGAGTTACTTACGGCACCATCCGTAGAGAACAGTACAAAATTGGCGGCACTGCCCAAATTAGGGGCTTGTGCAAAATTTGTTTTCATGAAAGCGAGTGAAATAATTACAGTTATGATATAGAGTGGTTTTTTTTTCATCTGTTTTTTTTTTAAGTTGTGAATGAATATTTACTATTTCAAATTTGGGAACATTTAATATTTTTATTGTTACATGCGCTTGTAAAGAGTTATAGAATTTACTGTTGTAATTTGTAGGATTTTTTTAAAATAAAGGGTGCCGCTCTTCAGCAGTACCCTTTAACACAACCTAAAAAATTAGTTTACGATGGTATTGCTTTCCATTACAACGGCTCCATTTCTCGCCATTGCTCGGCCACCTAGAGTAGCCCCGTTTAAAAAAGTAATAGATTGTAAGGCCATAATATTTCCTTTAAAAACTGAAGTGGTTCCAAACGTTGCAGAACTTCCTACCTGCCAAAATATATTATTTGCCTGAGCTCCTCCACTCAAAAATACCTGACGACCTGAGTTGACAGTTAATGAAGATGCAATTTGAATAATAAAAACTGCATTTGGATTTCCCAGTGCGTCAAACGTAAGATTCCCCGAAGATATCTCAAGGGAAGAGGTAGATTTATATAACCCCGGTGTTAAAGTAAGCCCACCTAGGTTTCCGGAAATTGTAACAATATCAGTGGCTGTTCTTCCTGCAGCATCATTATAGGCAGCAACCAAATCTAATTTTGCCTGGGTTGCTAAAACATCATTTATATGTAGTGTTCCATTTAAAGTACCTGGAGGAAAGCCACCAACTGAAGAGCCGGGACTAAGCCCCATATCTCCTGTAATAACACTTGCACCAGTATTGGTTATGGAGGAACCTGCAATCACTGCGAAATTTGAGGTACTAGATAGCACTACTGCTGGATGAACAGTTGTTTGCAAGGGAATAATAACCGTAGAATTAGTATCCTCTGTGCAGCTTGATAAAAAAGCAGTAGTTACTATTCCGATTCCTATGATTAGATTTTTCATTTTATGTGTTTAGATTTCCGCTTCTGACGGACAGGTATGAATAAATTTTCATGTTTTAAAGTTATGTATCATTTAAGACTGGCTTCTTACATGGATTTTTTTAAAGTTGTATAATTATTGGTTATGACTTGGCTGATTCTGCACTCTGGAGGTTTACATCTGTTTAAAACGATGTATAAAAAAATCCTGATCATCTTTCGACGTCAGGATTTTTTTAATTTAAGTACTTATAATGTTTATTATGATTGGATTCTTAAATGAGTCCCACTAGAACAAGTATCAGGATAATGAAAGCTGCAAGGAGACAAAGTGCTCCAAATCCATAGAATAACCACCAAAATGGTCCGCCCAGAAAAACAGATAAGAAAATACCTACAAGTATAAGTATGAACCCAACTACGAATAAAATTATCATAATTCTAACCCAACCAGATGCTGCGGTTTTTCCCACATCCTTAACTTTAAATAGTTGCTGATTGATATCCTTCATTAGTTTCTGCGTAAAATACTTGATTCCTTTTTTCTCTTTTTTAATTTGAGTGGATTTAACCGGAAGTACTTTCGTTTTATGCTTAACAACATCAGCAGTAACAACTGAGGTTTCGGTACTTGCTGTTTGATTATTAATTTCTGCTGTTTCACGAACTGAATTTTCTACATCATTAGACTGTGCAGTTATTGTTGCGACCGAGTCTTTCGGCTCATTTTTTGAAGCCATATCAATTTCTGTACTTCTATCTACTTTTATACGTGGAGTATTATAGTGCCATGTTGAACATGAAGATAAAGTAGCCATTATGCAAATTAGAATAATGGTAATTTTGTTTAGTCGTATCGTTGATTTCATAATAATTGTTTCTTTATTGTTTGTTTTATTTATTTAAGACAAATTTATGGATTGGAGTTCTTAACAATGTTATAGTTTTTTCAAATTAGTTACATAGTTATTTGTTTGATCTTGGTCTATATTCTAGTCGATGTGTTTCTATTTTCAAGATAAAATTGGATCAGCATTTTATTGACGAATGTCATTAATTAATTTAGGTATCTTCTTAAAGTCCATGCAATAGTTTCATGTTCTTCCATTAATTTGGTTAATAAATCCGCAGTTCCAACATCATCATGTTTTTGGGAACATTGATCCACTGACTTTCTCAAATGATTAATAACGGTTTCATGATCGTTCAAAAGTTCTGCAATCATTTCTTTTGATGTCGGATTCTTTCCGGGATGCTCTTTAATAGAGGATAATTTGCCAAATTCTTGCATCGTTCCAATTGCTTTGCCGCCTAGTTTACCTATTCTTTCGGCTACCTCATCAATCGATGCTTCCAATTGCTTATATTGGTTTTCAAATAGTTTATGAAATTCCATAAAATTCCCCCCACTTACATTCCAATGAAATTTTCTGGTTTTAGTATAAACAGTTACCTGATTTGCCAATACTATCGAAAGCAGCGCATTTACCTCGTTAAGCTTTTTGTTGGTTATTCCAATATTTGGTTTCATGAATTTTATTTAAATGGTTTATTTGTATTTAATCTTTTTGTTGGGAATTTTAAATATAGCAATAGCCGGCATAGTGTCACCTAATAAAAGCCCCCAGGGTTTTAGAGAATCAACGTGATCGAAAATTACTTTAACAATGGCTGTGAGTGGTATGGATAAAAACATCCCGGGTATACCCCATAAAGCTCCAAATCCTAATACAACTATAATTGACATTAAAGCATTCACCTTTACTTTTGATGCTACCACTTTAGGGATTACGTAATGGTTATCTATAAACTGAATAACAATATATAATGCCAATACCATTAACGGATAAATGTGTGATGACTTTGTAGCGATGGCAATCATTACAGGCAAGGAAACTGCCAGAACACCTCCTATGTATGGGATTATATTTAATAGGGCTCCAATAATTCCAAGTAAGATTGCATAATCAATACCGATAAGGAGTAATCCAATAGAATTTAATGTTGCTATGATAGCTGCTTCAATAAGCAGAGCTACAAGGTATCTTTGGATAATAGATTTTATAGAAGTAAGTATTTCATTTACTTTTTCCTGATGATCATCGCCAAAAAGTCTCCGAATAAAATTTAATAATAAGGGTTGATAGAATAGAATCATGAAAATATAGACGGGAATAAGAAACATTACAAGTACTGTATTTCCAACCGTAGCAAGGGTTGTTCCTATAGATGATTGTTCGCCACTAATCATACCTGATTTCGTGTCTTCAATAAATTTGTTGATTTTATAGGTGCTAATATTCAAATTTTTAGAAAGCCAAATAGTAGATCTGTTTAGCATCAATTGCAACTCGTTCAAAAGTTTTGGAAACGATTCGGCGAATACTGCTATTTGAGATGATAAAAGCACAATTAATGAGATAGCTACTATGGATACAGCCGTTAATGAGATAATAATGGCCAACACCCTGTTGATTTTTTTACGTACCAAAAAATTCACCATTGGGCTTAATACAATAGCTATCATCGTGGAAAAAATCACTGGTAGGATAATCTCTCTTCCAATGTAAAGCATGCTAATAAAAGCGAATAATCCAATAAAAATAAGAGAAGCTTTTGCGTAAAAAGGAACTTTTGAAAAGATTTTCACTCGGTTAATTGTCATACCTCATCTATCCTTTCAGATTTCTTTGTTTCTAAATAGTTTGTTATACCGGATACAATGATTGGTGCACTTTTCTTAATTAATAATTTTACGAATTTCTCTACCAATATTGAACTTAAAAATCCTTTCACACTTTTGGTTCGTCCCATTACTTTTTCAACCACATATCCGACACCAGTATTCAAGCCTAATGTTGTTACGTCTTCCTGAACGGTTGTATCACTTGCAAGATCATGTAACGATTTTTTTATAATACTTATTGGTTCGAGAGTACTTGTAAAACTCTTGAACTTAAGGTGTAATTCTTCTTCCTGAACTTTTTTTTCTATTTTCAGAAATTCAATTCGCCTTAAAAGCTGGTTATAGTCTGTAATTTCCATATTATTTATGTCTGTAACTTTTTTTAAAAGACCTCTAATTTATTTGGGGCAAATATTTTCTTAGTGAGTTTGTTACGAATGGGCTTAAGAATAATACCATTTCTCCCTAGAAACAATATTAACCCCAGTAAAAAATAAAATCCGGCCACTATTGCAAACCCAGAATATGTTGATCCCAGTTGTACTGATAGATATAGTCCAATACCTATGCTGATGAATAAAATAAAAAAAGTACCTACTATCCCTATTAATATGCTTCCAATGAGCACAGAAGCTATTGAAGCTGATCGTTCTGTCGCTTCTAGCTTAATTAAGGTAAAATTGGTATTTAAATAACCTTTTAAACTCTCGATTAATTCCTCTGTTTTTGAATGATCCATTATTGGATAGTTTTATGTTATTTATATATGGCAAGAAAAATCAACCGAAACAATTTCATTTCGGTTGATTTGTTCACTAACTAGTCTGTTTTACTCCATCAACTTTTTGTTTGCCAATATGTAGCAAATGATCCATTTTATCTTTGGCAATTCCTTCTAATTCTTCTGCCTTATGACGTAGCATCTTAGCTTCTTCGATCATCTTTTCTTTGAAATCTTCCGCAAGATCTTTAGCACCGCGTGCAATTTTTCTTCTGGTTTTGCTTCCTTTGTCGGGTGCAAATAATATACCTAATGCTGCACCTACCGCTGCACCAACTAATAATGCACCTACCATTTTACCGGTTTCATTTAAATTTTCCATGTTGTTTCTATTTTTTTTGAATTTATATTTATATTATGTTGTTCTGTTTCCTCTGATGAGCCTGATTATAACAGCAATAACTGCTATTACTAAAAGAATGTGAATGAGGTTACCTGCATTAAATGCGAAGTACCCAAGAAGCCAGGCAATTATTAGGATTATTGCTATTATGTATAGTATGTTGCTCATAGTTTAATTTTTTATTATTGAGATACAAAGATGATTTATAAATGAAATTTTAGTGTTACATATTTAGAGTAACATCTTATATATATATTGGATAAATAGGATAATTTCTATTTTTTTTGAATAAAATCCTAAAAAGGCACTATGCTGGTGCATAATGCCTTAAAGAGGTTGTTTTAATTAATAACCTATAACCCACTTTTTAAAGCGTGTTTTTTAGCTATCTCTTTTTGTATCTCAATTGCTATAAGCTGATGCCCGTTCGCTTTAGTTGTACTGTGAGATGCTTTTTTCGGATCGCCAACTTCATGATGCTTTGCAGCATCCAAATGATGTTTAGCCGCTTCTTCCAAATGACCAGCTGTTTTTTTGTGATCTTCAATTCGTTCTTGTTTTTCAACGGGAGAAATGTTTGTTTTTTCTGTTGTTGTGGCAGTAACATTGTCCTTTGGTTGCTCTGTTGATTCTGTTGTCATTTTTTTTTTAATGATTTATGAATACACTAATTATGATGTTTACTTATTGATAACAAACCTGATTGCTACAGTTTTGCTGTTCGCAGTCATTTGCAATATGTAAATACCAGTTCTAAAGCTGTTGAAATCAAAAGAATCTATAAAGTTTCCATTAACAGACCCTATGTATTTTGTGTACACCAATTTTCCCGACATATCCATTACATTAATAACAAGATTTTCAGTTTCAAGATTATCAATCCGAATATTAGTTGGACCATTTGAAGGATTGGGATATAGTGAAAGGATTGTTTGTGTTCCATTATTGTTTAGGATACTACTTGTAAAGTTTACCTGTATTGTATCATTATCTATACAACCAAAAGAATTGGTGACTGTTACAATAAATATTCCATTCGTATTAACCACGATGGATTGTGTGGTAGCCGAGGTACTCCATAAATATGAACTAAACCCAACTCCTGCGTCTAATGTGGTAAAGGGACTAAATTGAACAACATCAGGTCCTAAGCTCACAACAGGATTTGCAACGGCAACAATATTTACCGATGCAGTATTTGAACAACCTGGAGATGTAGTACCTGTGACAGTGTAGGTCATAGAACCCATAGGAGTAAATGGAACTCCATTGATTACTCCACCAGTCCAAGTATAGCTTATTGAACCAGTTCCGTTTAAGGTAATTTGATTTCCAGCACAAACTGTATCATTTGGTCCAACCAAATAACCAATCGTTGGAACGGGTACTACAGTAATTGTTGCTGTTGCAGTAGCATTGCAACCCGCCGTATTTGTTCCTGTTACCGTATAAGTGTTTGAAGACGTTGCAACAAATGGAAGACCATTTATAACTCCACCTGACCAGATGTAAGAAATACCTCCTGTTCCATTTAACGTAACATTTGTTCCAATACAAACGGTATCGTTCGGTGTAGCGGTATAACCAACTATAATGTTTGGTATAATTGTTATTGTGGCAATTGCTGTATTTATACAAGCCGTTGTATCACTGCCTGTAACAGTATAACTTCCTGAAAGTGCTGGAGAAAATGGAACCCCATTTGTAATCCCACCTGTCCATGTATATGAAGTGCTTCCAGTTCCGGATAAGGTAACCATTCCGCCTGTACAAATAGAATCATTTGGACTTACGGTAAAACCTACACCGGGAGCTGTATTTAAAATAACAAATGTTATAGCTGAAGTATCATTAGGGCTACAAGCGTTTCCAACTATTACTGAAAAGCTACCTGTTGTATCAACCGTAATGGTTTGTGTAGTTGCGCCATTAGACCATAAGTACGAAGTGCCACCAGTGGCAGTTAAAACAACAGAGTCTCCCATACATAAGTTCACGGTATCATTTGGAGTTATTGAAACGGGTCCAGAATTAATTGTCATGGTAACATCATGGGTAGTAATAGCACCTGCAATCGAAAGAGCTCTACCATTTAATGTATCACCGTAAAATAATTCAATAGCACCATTGTTAGCAACGATGGTCCCATTAAAAGTTGAATAATCATTTATGTTGACAGCGCCTTCAACTTTCCAGAAAACATTTTTCGCCTGTGTCCCATTTATTAATACTACGTTCGAATAAGTACTGGTGCTTAACGCTCCATTTATTTGAATTACAAAAATAGCATTTGCATTACCTTCAGCATTTAAGAAAACGGAGTCAGTAAAAGTTGCCGCAGAATTCATTAGATAAACATGGGGTGTTAACACCAGGTTATTTCCAAACTGCGCAGGGTACAATAATTCAATATCATAGGCCAACGAATTAAGATTAGTGTATAGCACATTCAAATCGGCACTACCGGTAGCAGTTGAAGGATCAGGAACTGAATGGATCATACCAGTAACAAATAATGGATTAAATCCTCCAACAAGGCCGTTGTTAGTTCCCACATCACCAATAATATATGTTATACCGGTGTTCGTTAAAGCACCATTTGTAGTTAGCAATGCATAGCAATTCAATGAACCCATAGGAGGAGCTAGCGGCCCTGTTAAAACAGGACTACCACAGCCAATAGGCGTTGATGATTTAGAATTAGAAATAGTAATGGCACCATTAACAGAAAGTGCCCTTCCTTCTAAATCATCTCCACTGGCCATGCCAATTGCGCCGTCACATATAATAGTACCTTTAAAAACAGTACCGGCAGCCATTGAAACGGCACCATCTATTTTCCAAAATACATTGCATGCTTTAGTTCCATTTGCTAAAACAATTACAGCACCAGGGTCAGTAGCAAATGCCCCTGTTAATTGAAATACAAAACATGCATTGGGATCACCCAACCCATCCAAAGTTAAAGTATCGGTTAGTGTTGAAGGGGCAGGTACCCCATACACCGCAGGGTTAAGTGTGGTTCCTCCTCCAAGTAATATACCTGGAAACATGGTTGGTATTTGAGCACCTAAATTAAGAAAGGCAATATTCAAATCGAATGCTGCTGTTGCAGTTAACCCATCTTGGTCATGCATTTGTCCATTTACATTTCCAAATCCCGTACTTGAACCTACATTGGTACCAACGTTTCCTGTAATTTGTGAGATACCTACATTCGTAACCGCTCCGTTCGATGTGAACAAGGCAAAGTTTGAAGTTACTCCAAGTGGAGGAGGGGTTTGACCAAAAATTGGGGTCGTCATTAAAAACAGCAGGAGAACTATAACTCCTATATGTAGATTTTTTTTCATGATAATCATATTTGTTTAATTGTTTATTCCACAAAATTACTCCGTGTTATGTTGATGGTGTTACAGAAGTTTTTCTAAAAGTTGGATAAATTACATATCTGTTGCATGGATAATAAAAATATTCTAATGGGTTAATGAAAGAAGAGTGGAGCACAATTTGCATTGTACCCCACTCTTCACATAACCAACTAAAACTATCTTATTTATTCACTGTATTTGGCATGTTTATTTTAACAATAATAAATTCTGTTCTTCTATTTTGTGCATGTTCGTCATCGCTACAGGTACTTTTTACTTTACCTTCGCAAGAACAGTCGTTAACTAATCTACTTTCACCATAGCCTTTACCATAGATTCTGTCTTTCGAAATACCTTTGCTTATAATATAAACAGCAGATGATTTTGCTCTTTTGTCGCTTAGGGTTAAATTAAATTTAGCGCCTCCTCTACAATCAGTATGCGATCTTAACTCTATTACAATGTCGGGATATGCTTTCAATACAGCCACTATTCTATCTAATTCAGCTGCTGCATCAGGACGAATGTTCCATTTATTGTAATCGTAATAAATTGGATTGATATCAATTAATTTTCCGATGTCGGTTCCTAGTTCAATTTTGCCCATCATAGCGCTTACCTTAACCTGGCCTTCTTTTTCGAAAGTATGAACAAAAGTGGTGGTCTTACTTACATAACCACTTTTCTCGAAGCCAAAGGAATATGCCAGTTTCTTATTCATTAAAGTAGGACTCAATAGTTCACTTACAGTTCCTGATTTATCAGTGGAGAGTGTAGTTATAACAGTTCCAGTTTCTTTGTCTTTAACCGTTACCAATACCCCTTCTATTGGTTCTTTGGTTTTAACATCGGTTACCGCAATCAAAATGCTTATTTCTGGAATTTTATTGAGCAACAGATCCGTTGAAATTACTTCTTCATCTACATCAGAAGAAACATTTTTAACTATATCATAATATTTATCGTGTGATGCTTTTAAAACAAGTTCTACTTCAGGCTCCACTTCGAAATTAAAATATCCATTCTCATCTGATAACACTTCTGCTAATACATTGTCTTTGTCATCATAAAGGATTACTTTACTTCCTGGAATCACTGCTTCTGTATTAGCGTCTTTTGTATATCCTTCTAGTTTTTTGTTCAGCTTAAATGGTTTTAAAAGATCAAATCCATATAGATCATCACTTCCTCGTCCGCCTACTCTGTTAGAGGAAAAGTATCCTTCCTTCATGTCTTTGTTTAATACAAATGAAAAATCATCGCTTGGGCCGTTTACAGTTGAACCAACATTATGTGGTTTTCCCATTTTTCCATTTTTAGCACTGGCAATAAATATATCAAGACCTCCTAAGCCCGGTAATCCATCACTTGCAAAAAAGAGAATGCCTTTTTCATGATAAAAGGGGAACATTTCTTTTCCTTCAGTATTAATAGTTGGTCCGGCATTTACAGGTGTACTCCAGTTACCATTATTTACCCTCGTTGTATAATAAATATCTGTGGCACCATATCCACCAGGCATATCACTTACAAAATATAAGGTATTTCCGTCTGCTGATAGGGCAGGATGACCTACACTATATTCGAGACTATTAAAAGACATCGGTTGAATTTTACCCCATTTGCCTTTGGCATTTTTTATTGAATACCATAATTCCAGTTGTCTTACACCGTTACTGTTTAAGTTTTTCTTTGTTACATAGCTGTTTCTTGTGAAAACCATTAAGCTTCCATCGCTATTAAAACTTGCAGGTCCTTCGTTAAATCGTTTATTTAATCCTCCAATTGCTTTTAGCTGTTTTACTTTTTTTAGCTTCTTGTTGTTTTTAGGATTTTCTTCTGAGGAATACAGGTCGTAATAATGTTTTTCATTCCAGTTATATTCATAGTTAACTATAGTGGCACTATGTCTGCTAGTTACAAAAACAATTTGGTTTCCATTATAAATGGCACCAAAATCACTTTCGTCGGAATTGTTTTTTAAATTTCGAATAGAAAATTGTCCTTTATCTGCATTTAGATCCTGGTAGTAAGAAGGATCTTTCAATTCGCCCGATGCTCTGGTGTCATTTGGAGAAAGCTGATTGTATGTTTCAATATGATGGGTTGATTCAATGTATTTGCCATTCATTTTCAAAACCTCCGCATAATGCAGGTGATCGGCAGGAGTCAATTCACTTGCATGATTATCAAATAGTTTTTTATAGGTGCTTTCTGATTTTTTTGCATTTCCGGTTAATCTATAAGATTCCGCCAGTTGTCTTAAAACATGGGCATCTTTTTTACCTACTGATTCATATTTGGTGATAGCCAAATTATATAAGTATTTACTATATAATTTATCAGCACGTTTTACTTTAGTAGTTTGGGTATGAGCAGTGGGCATTGTAAAAGCTAGAGCTATAAGAATGCATATTGTGTATATCGTTTTCATTGTAGTGATTTTTGTTCTTTAAAAATATCTTGGTGTTTTTATTTTAGACATTCTACCGAATTTTAAGTCGTAACGAAGCATAATTTCGTGACTTCCGTACTGTCCTATTCTGCTTATTTCTGTTAATGGCCAATCAAATGAATAACCCATCTTAAGGTTTGGCAGAATATTGTATCCTAGCAACATGCCTACTCCATCAAGAGATCTATAAAAGGCACCTACTGAAAATTTTTGCCAAATCAACGCTTCCATTGTAAATTCACCTTGAACCGGAGCGGCTTCTACAATTTTTACCAAAGCTGTTGGCTTTAACCCAAAGTTTTTTGTGATTGGAATAAAACCTCCGGCAATCAGATAGTAATGTCGTTTATATTCTCCTAATCCAGAGTTAAGTTTGTGTTCAACTATCTTGGGGATACTAAATCCAAGATAAAAGTTTGTATGATCATAATAAATACCTACACCTACGTTTGGAAGGGTACGTGAAATATTTTGAGCGAATAATGGATCATTTGACTCGGTAGTATTGATTGCAGAAAGATTATTGTTGAAAAAATCTAATCCGCCTTTTATACCGATTGCCAGCCTATGATGTCTTCCTAAGTTAAATCTATAGTTAAGATCCAATGATAGGTTCGTATTGTTGGTAGGACCAATTTTATCGTTGATTACACTAATCCCGGCATTTAATCCTCCATATATGGGAGTATGGATTTGAATATTTTGTGTCATGGGAGCTCCGGTCATACCGGCCCATTGGAACCTTCCCAATGCTAAAAAACTCATTGCATCTCTGCTACCTGCATAAGCGGGATTAAAGGCCAAGGTATTATACATATAATGTGTATACATTGGATCTTGTTGAGCCTTTAGCAATGTGGAACATGATAATAAAATTCCGAGTGTAAGAATGTGTCTAATTGTTTTCATAATATTTAGTACTTATTATTTTGATGAGTAAGAGATAGGCAGTATGTAGACTGCCAGCCGCACGTTGACTCCGTTAATAATTTTGATATGATATTTTGATATTGCATTTGTAACTATCTGTTTAAGTAAACATATCCGTTATATTTTTGGCTACTTGAGCCTAAATCAAGAATATAGAAATATGTACCAATGGGAAGAAGATTGCCACCAACGGTTATACCTTCATTTCCTTCTCCATTCCAATCGTTATTATAATCATTGGAGAAGTAAACCCTGTTTCCCCATCTATTGAAAATACTAAGTTCTGAACCAGGATAAAGATTAAGGCCTATTATTACAAAATTATCGTTCGTACCATCTCCATTAGGGGAAAATCCATTTGGAATAAAGAATCCGATTGGTAAATGGACTAAATCTCTCCAATCAAGTTCGTATGTTGTTGCATCATCTAAATTAGGAAATGATGTTGGAGTTTGGTTATTATCAGTTTCCCATAAAGCATCATTTGTATCGTATGCATTATCTAAGCCATCGTTATCTGTATCAGCACCCAGCGGTATTGTGTTAGGTGTACCATTATTATCAGTATCCCATCCTTCTTCGGCATCTAAATCGCCATCATTATCGGAATCTGTATCTAAATAGTCAGGTTTATCAGCACCGTCGGTGTTGATAGGAATGATACCTGATCCACCAAATCCAACGATATTATCATAAGGGTCTGTTATTCCATCCATATCGGCATCGGCAACAGAAGCGGCTAAATAGCCAATGGTTAGTTGTGCTTCTATATTATCCACTATACCATCCTCGTCACTATCAATATCAAGGTAATTAGATTTTCCAATTCCATCGGTATTTGGAATTAAAAGAGGCATTCCACCAGCATCAGAATCCACCACGTCCGAAAAACCATCTCCATCAACATCCGGAATTGAGATGCCGGTACCAATTCCTATTTGTCCGTTGTTATCCGGATCGGACCCACCTGCTTCAATTACATCTGTAATTCCGTCATTATCGCTATCCAAATCAGCTCCGTCCCAAAATGGATCTCCATCGGTATTTGTACCTAGAAATGGATTTGCAGCGATATTGTCATCCCATCCATCACCATTTGTGTCTATAAATCCATCTACGAGTCCATCACCATTTACATCAACACCACCTGCCTCAACAATGTCAGCAATTCCATCGTTATCGCTATCAAGATCCAAATAGTCAGGTTTTGCATCGTAGTCTGAATTGCCCGAATTATGAGCAGTAAATATTTCTGATACATCTAATATTCCATCATTATCACTATCTATATCCAAACTATCAGAAACACCATCATTATCATTGTCTAATATATCTCTCCAATCACGTTCAATGCTAGCAGTGTTATCTAAATTTGGAAATGAAAGGGGAGTTTGATTATTATCTGTTTCCCAAAAACCATCGTTGGTATCGTAAGCGTTGTCGATTCCATCTCCATCGGCATCAAATCCTAACGGCATTGTATTAGCTATTCCATTGTTATCAGTATCCCAACCTTCTAATGCATCCAGATCACCATCGTTATCCGAATCGGTATCTCTATAATCTGGGTTATCAATTCCATCCGTATTAATCACAGATATTCCTGCACCGCCAAAACCGACAAGGTTATCATAAGCGTCTACAATTCCATCATTATCGGTATGAGCCACAGAAAATGCCAAATAACTAATGGTTAGTTGTGCTTCAATATTATCTACAATCCCATCACCGTCACTATCCAAATCAAGATAATCGGGTTGACCTGAACCATCCGTGTTAGGAATTAAAAGAACTGTACCACCATTATCAGTGTCCACTAAATCGGAAAAACCATCTCCGTCTGTATCTGTAATTAAAATACCAGTACCAGTTCCTATTTGACCATTGTTATCAGGGTCAGAGCCACCAGCTTCTACAACATCAGTGATACCATCATTATCGCTATCGAGATCTGCTCCATTCCAGTATGGATCTCCATCGGCATTGGCGCCAACTAAAGGATTAGCGGCTATGTTATCATCCCATCCGTCGTTGTTTATGTCAATAAATCCGTCGACCATTCCGTCGCCATCTGCATCAATTCCACCGGCTTCGATAATATCAGGAATACCATCATTATCGCTATCTAAATCTAAATAATCGGGATTTAAATCAGCATCAGTGTTACCTGCATTGTGGGAAATAAATATTTCTTCGGTATTTAAAAGACCATCGTTATCGCTGTCTATATCGATACTGTCCATCACCCCATCATTGTCCTGGTCACCCAAAACTCTTAAATCGCGTTGCACATTTGAACCAATTTTATTAGAATGGAACGAAGAAGAGTTATTGTTCAACGGATTTTTCAATTGAGCAAATCCCCCGCTAATAAGGATAAGAGAAAATATACTTGTAATTATTTGTTTCATGTAGCTTATTTTAAAAATGAACACTGCAAAACTAAGTCGTCGGTAAAGTTTTATTGTTACAGTTTTTTCTTAATATGTTACACAGAATAAGGATTTACTTTTTGATTTGTTTACTGTAAATGCTTTACATCATCTATTAAGCCTTCTATATCTAAATTTAAACCTTTTGCAACGGCTAATCCCAACTTTGTATCAGCCCGAAAGAAGTGACAAAGTTGTCGGTTGATAATTAGGTCCCTTTTTGATCCTGAGATACCTTGCATCGAATCAACAATATTTAATATCAAGTTGTTTCTGTCATAATCATCCATCACCTTATTGAACAAATTAGCAGCTTGCGTATAGTGGTCATTTTCTCCTTCTCCATTTCGATCATACCAGTTGGCTAAATTATTTTCCAGTTGCGGAGGAAGCTCCTTATATTCTTCATCTACATAAATATCATCAAAACTGTTTGGGGAATAATTTGGATTATCCTCACCATTTCCATCGATATTCATTAAGCCATCTCTTTGATAATTGGATACTTGGTATGGACATTTATTGACAGGAATTTGCTCATAGTTAACACCTAATCTATATCTATGGGCATCTGGATATGAAAGTAATCTTCCTTGCAACATTTTATCTGGAGAATAACCAATGCCGTCCACGACATTTGCTGGAGCAAAACCGGATTGTTCTACATCGGCAAAGTAATTTTTAGGAATTTGATTCAACTCCAGAATGCCGACATCAATCAACGGATATTCTCCATGTGGCCATACTTTGGTTAAGTCGAAGGGATTAAATATGAATGTTGAAGCCTCCTCATCAGTCATCACCTGAATTTTTAGGGCCCATTTCGGAAATTCTTTTTTATCAATAGCGTCTACCAGATCTCTTTGTGCAAAATCCACATCCTTCGCTTTCATTTCGTTGGCTTCTTCATTAGTGAAGTTCTTCACACCTTGTAAAGTTTTCAAGTGAAATTTTACCCAAACCTTTTCATTTTTAGCATTTATCATAGAGAAGGTGTGTGAACCATATCCATTCATATGTCTATATCCCCATGGAGTTCCTCTATCACTCATTAAAATCATTACCTGATGTAGACTTTCTGGATTTAAGCTCCAATAATCCCATATACTTGTTGGGTTTTTGCAATTTGTTCTGGGATCCTTTTTTTGAGTATGAATAAAGTCTCCAAATTTTTTCGGATCTTTTATAAAAAAGACTGGTGTATTATTTCCTACCAAATCCCAATTACCATCTTCCGTATAAAATTTTATAGCGAATCCCCTAGGATCCCTTTCGGTGTCTGCACTACCTTTTTCTCCGGAAACAATGGAAAATCTTACAAATAATTTTGTTTGTTTTCCAGCTATGTTGAATAGTTTGGCTTTACTATATTGTGAAATGTCGTTTGTAACTGTAAATGTTCCAAAAGCTCCAGCTCCTTTTGCATGAACTACTCTTTCGGGAATTCTTTCCCTGTTGAAATGAGCCATTTTTTCATGCAAAATAAAGTCTTGTAATAACAATGGCCCTCTATCACCTATGCTTAACGAATTTTCATCTTCCGTGTAGGGTTTCCCAGATGCAGTGGTAAGTTTTCTTTTTTTCTTGTCCATTATTTTGTAGTTAACAGATGTATTTGTTCAAAATTTTTGAGTTAAATAATAAGGATGTGAAAATGCAAATGAGTGTTGGGGAAAGTATTATATCCCAGTCGAAATAAGTTGTAAAAATCACTTATTGAAATATTTTTGGATGGTTTATTTGAACATGTAGGGAAAAAAGAAATCGGTTACGATGGCAGATATAATGGCCCCACCTATTGAAACGGACATAGTTACGGTGGTCTTTCTATAAAATTTCAGCATTTTCTCGAGTTTTCTTTGGTTGAATAAAATTGAAATTGCTTTTTGAGCTCGGATAAACGCTGCAGGACTTTTAACAATATAGTCGAATGCATGATGTTTCATGCAGTTCAGTGCAATTGTTATATTTTCTTGGGAAGATAACATCACTACCGGTATGTTGTGATCTGCCGATTTAATTTTATCTAATATTTTTATTCCGTTGCCAGCCTTAGGGTTGCTAGAATTAAGATTGTAATCCAAAAAAATAATATTAGGTTTTTCAGAAAGCTTTTTAAGACATTGCTCACCGGTAGAAAAAGTTTGAATCTCATAATTGGTTCGTTCCTTAAATTGAGTTTCAAGCACCTTTAGAAAGATGGGATCATCATCAACAAGAAATATTAGTATAGGTCGCATAGCTTTGTTTCATTTTTAAAATTAAGGAATCATTCTTTGTGTGCCATTAATTCTTCTTTCAATTCGAAATAAGCCTGATCAAATGCTTTTTCAATTTTCTTAAATAAATCCGGAATCAAATTGAGATTTTCCAGATTGCTAGCGTATTGGTCAATAATTTTGGCGGCGTTAAAAATTTCTTTCGGCATTCCCATAAACTCAATGGAAGGTCTTATTTTATGGGCCTGAGCATGAACTCCATTCCAATCTTGGGCTACAATGGCCTTTGATAATTCGCTGATGTATTCGGGAGTTTGGGTAAGCAACATTTGAATCATATCTATTAAAAATTTAGGATTGTTGGGCGAATGGCTTTTTAAATAATCCAAATTGCAAATTTTCACATATTCATTTGGTTTATGTGGAATATTGGCGTTTTCTTTCCTTTTGATAAGCCCTGCAATTTTAACTAATAAATCTGTTTCATTAATAGGTTTGGAAACGTATTCATCCATTCCAACCTCTTTGCATTTATCCATATCTCGTTTGGTTACATCTGCGGTTAATGCAATAATAGGGATTGTGGATTTGGGTGGAAGCATGTTGGTTCTAATATATTTGGTGGTTTCAAAACCGTTCATTTCGGGCATCATCAAATCCATTAATACAAGGTCATAATTATTTTTTTCTAATAGTTCGATGGCAATTTTTCCGTTTTCCGCTGTATCAGTTTCAAAACCAAAATCATGTAATATGGTTTGAGCTAAAAATTGATTAACCGGAATGTCCTCTACGAGTAGTATTTTTAATTTCCCCAAGTTTTTGAGGTCTTCTAAATAAATATTTTTTTCTACTTCCTTCGATATTTCCGTTGCATTTGTTTTTAGTAGGGGAAGTGTTATTGTAAAAGTACTTCCTACGGAAACAGTGCTTTTTATGGAAACAGTTCCTCCCATTAAATCCACTAATCGTTTAACGATACTTAGGCCCAAACCTGTTCCCCCATATCTTCTAGCAGTGTCTTCGCTGCTCTGGGTAAAGGGTTCAAAAATAGATTCCAGTTTTTCTTCAGGAATTCCAATTCCTGAATCTGAAATAACAAATTCGATGAGGGATTTATCTATGTCCTGTTGAATAATATTTACATTTATACCTATTTGGCCACCATTTGGGGTGAATTTAACCGAATTGCTTAAAAGATTTAATAGTACTTGATTTATCCGTACTGGATCACCTACTAATATTTTCGGGATGCTATTATCGTATTGTTTGCTGATTTTTAATTCTTTCTCCTGAAATCTTATTTCAAAAGTGCCTAAAATTGAATTCACCAAGTCTGCTAATTTTAACTCGGTAGACTCAATGGTCATTTTGCCAGCCTCTATTTTTGCCAAATCAAGAATGTCATTTATAAGAACCAATAATATGTCGCTAGATGTTTTAATGGCCTCCATTTGTTTCTTTTGTCTTTCTGGAAGATCATCACGTAATAGTATTTTAGTAAATCCAATAATTCCATTCAGGGGTGTACGAATTTCATGACTCATACTGGCTAAAAACTCATCCTTTACGCTTGATAGATGCTCTGCCAATTCTTTAGCTTTACCAAGCTCTTCATTTTTTATGATGAGTTCTTCTTCGTATTTCTTTTGGCCTGTAATATCCCTTGCAGCTGCGAATACACCCAACACATTTCCTTTTTCATCTTTATAAACTGAAGCATTATATAAAACATCTGTTAGTTTTCCGCTTTTATGGTGGATAGTTAATGGGTAGTCAGCTACAAATCCTTTTTCAAAAACTTGTTTATAGCCCTCTCTGGCTTTTTGTTTCTCAGTGAAATAATCAGAGAAATCGGTACCTATTAAATGTTCGCGTTCAAGTCCAGTAACTTTTGCTGAAGCGGCATTTACGTCAGTTATTTTTCCTTCAACAGAAATGGTTACCAATGGATCAAGAGACGCCTCAATTAAACTTCTGGCATATTGCGAAGCCTGCTTTTGCGCAGTAATATCCCTTGCAGCTGCGAATACACCTAACACATTTCCTTTTTCATCTTTATAAACTGAAGCATTATATAACACATCTGTTAGTTTTCCACTTTTATGGTGTATAGTTAATGGGTAGTCAGCTACAAATCCTTTTTCAAAAACTTGTTTATAGCCCTCTCTGGCTTTTTGTGGCTCAGTGAAATAATCAGAGAAATCGGTACCAATCAAGTTTTCACGTTCGTGCCCAGTTATTTTTACAGTTGCTTCATTTACGTCGGTAATTTTTCCTTCTGGACTAATTGTTACCAGTGGGTCCAAACTTGCTTCAATTAAACTACGGGCATAGGTTGATGCCCGATTTCCGGTGATATCTCTTGACAAAGTGGCAATTCCAATTATCTTTCCCGTTTCATTTTTAATGGGTGATAAGGCCAGAGAAACCTTTATGATAATTCCATCTTTTCTTATTCGTTTGGTCTCGTAATGAGAAATCTCATTGCCACTTCTTATTTTTTTTAACAAGTCTACTAGTTCATTCTCTTGATTTGGAGGGATTAGAATACTTATATTTTTCCCAATTATTTCTTGCTCTGTATATCCATAAATCTTTTCACCACCTGAATTCCAAGAGGTGATAACACCTTCCAATGTCTTCGTAACTATTGCATCATTTGATGATGCAATAATAATGGATGGGAAATTTCCTTTTTTTGCCAATTCTAGGAGTTCGGAGAAATCTGATGATTGTTGAGTTTGTTGCATTCTCATTGGGTATTATGTTTTTATTAATTGTTAGTGTTTCCTATTTAATACAATGGTTTTATGTAGTAATATTTTATGCAAAGATGCGCATTCGCATAGGTATTAGTTGTTACAAGCACTGGCGGCTATGTTATATGATTCACATATTAAAAATGTGAACAAAATTCTTCAAGGGCAAAGGACCTCTAGGTTCAATACTCATGTAGCTTTCCATATAGGGTTGCCGGGCACATATGTCAGTTTTATATTTTGCATCGGAATGGGTATTTCTATATTTAATTAAACATATCAGGGAATTGTTTAATAATTCCATCGCTGAGCATATCGGCCATTTCGAGTATGTCATTGTGAACAGCATCGTAGGCAATTACATCGGCTTTATAATCTCTTTTTATTCGAGCCAATGCTTCGGCTGTAGTTAACAAGAGATGATCTCGCATCATTTGTTTCATTTCTTCTGGTTTCCAGTGTATATTTATTTTACTTAGAAATGCCGAAATTTCATCGGCGTTGGCAATCCATAATTTATTGGATTCATCAAGACCTTTTATATTGAATGTATTTGCAGCTTTAACTACATCTGCCGATATATTAACATGTATTCGCAATAATTCGGCTAGTTTATTTCCTGCAACTTCACCGTAATATGGTTTTATGGAATTACCTATTTCATCTTGGTTTTCTAACAATCTTTTTACTGCCTCATCATAGCCTGGTAGTTCATTAACAATTCCTAGAATAACATTTCGGGTCCATACAACATGGTCTTCCCATAATTTACGCATATTCGTCTTTAGATAATATGCCTTTGAATTGGTTAATTCACTTTTCGACATGTTATCATGGTTTTGGGCCGTTAAGCTTATTCCAGTCGTAATTATTACGATGGTTAAAGCAGTTATTACTATTATTTTTTTCATATGAACTTGATTTAATATTGAACGGAATGATTAGGTAGTAAAAACATTTATCTAAATGACCAAAGCATTACTTCCATGCATAAATAAATTGTAACAATTACGTTATTGAATGCAATTTTAAGAACGTATTTTATGTTATTGGCGTGCACCTGGCCATTTGATTTCCATAGTGTCGATATTGACTATTGGTATCAATTTGCGGGTTTGTTCCTTCTTGAAACAATACAATTATATCAGATCCGCCGAATAAAAAATATCCAAATTCTTCACCTTTTAATACATTAGTTCCAACTGTTGCAATCATGTTTACAGAAGAGACATGAGCCATACCTATTGGAATAATGGCCACTATACCAATGTTACCATAGGGAGAATCTGTTGTGTCAATTGTAATGATTCCTCTTGCTTGTGCAAATTGATAACCACCTTCCGAATTGTCAGGAGCATTAAATTGTTCGTTCTCAATATTTACATCCAGATATACTAATCCATGTACTGGGTAACATTCTTTTATTACTCCAGCAACTGGTGTATGAAATCGATGATAAGAGTAGGGGGCTAAGAAATAGTGAACAAATGTTCCATTTGCAAAGGCACCTTTGTATTTGCTTCCTTCCAATAAATTTTCTATTTGTGCGAATTTATGAGTCATTTTTACTGTAATCTCAGGCATGGTTGAATCGGGGCCAATATGATATTTGGCTCTAAAAGTACAGTCTGCGGGAGTTGTTACAACCGTATTATCCATTGGATTATCAATGGGTCGTAAACCCGGATTTAATTCTCGTGCAAAAAATTGATTAAACGTAAGCCAACCACTTGGGTTGTTGGAGTGTCCGTTTATTAAAGAGTCCTTTACACGATATTGAGGGGAAAATTTGATAAAAGAATAAAGTGTTTCAATATTAAACGAGTCGGTTGTATTTAAAAAACTACCTAAACAATTTACATATTCAACCAACCAATTGCCAAACCAGGGAATATTTTCAACGACATTTGAATCATTGGGCCCAATCTTTTGATCAACCAAATAGTAAAAGTGATTCAATCTATCAAATACTTCTTTATGCCAATTATTATCATGATATTTCCAAGCATCGTCATTACTTTGTTGAGGAATCCATTTAGAAAATTTCAATAGATATTCTTTATATCCCTTCAAATCTAATGGCCATTCAAGGGCTTTAAATATGTTCGGATTGAGTTTTAATTCGGCTGTTGCTTTTGCTTTTAGCAAAGAAGCGAGCAATAGGTCATTAAAACCTTTATCATCGTGGCTCTTTGCAGCTAATAAATTAATCACGTCAGCAGAATTAATATTTGTTTTATTTTTCACAACTATATTGAATAAGGGTTCTTCTTCGAAAGTGTCTGCATTTTTTGTATTATCATTGCAAAGGTGAAAGGATTTGGGGTTTAAATGTTATATTTAAAATGGAGAGTATTGCAAATAATGCTGATTCAGGAATTTGAATAAAGCCCTTGAGGTTAGAACGTAAATGCGAAACTGGTGATGAGGATTCTTTGAATTTAAGTATTCGCTCTTTGCCTCTTTGAAAAGTATTTCTTGTCCATCCAGCCTTTGCGTAACATTATCATAGCCTTCGGTATGAGTTTTGCCCAGATCATGGGTTCAACGTTGGATTCTTCATTCCCCCTTCGATAGTCTCATCTTTTTCGTCGGGGTTTATATTTTTTTTTCGTAGGCTGCTATATTCCGTTCGAACCCAAAATCAATCAACCATGTTTTCATGAGTAGTTGGTTAAGTGTAATCTCTTCTACAACTAATACTTTTATATTTTAAATTTTCTTTCTCTAATGAGAAATGTATTCTCCTCTGCAATAATATGCACTTTTAGATTTTCGATAATAACAGGTGTTTCGAAATCTGACTCCGAAATATTTGTTTTACTTATTTCGCTTCCATCAATGATAATAACCATTCCGGAACCAGAACAAGTGGCTTCGTTTCCTTTTGAAATAGTAAAGGCAGTATCTTCTCCCAAACCGATTCCTAATAAAGTGGGATTCAGGGCAACGGCATGAGCAAGCCTGGCAAAACGTCCACGTTTGATAAAATGAGTGTCGACAATTATATCCGAAATAAGGTTGAATCCTTTACCCATTTTAATATCATTTTTCATTAAAGCTTCTCGGATAACTCCGCCATTTATAATTGTTTCTGGAATGGCCATTGCACCGGCACTAGTTCCAGCAACAATAAAATGAGGGTCGGCTAAGTATTTCCTATTTACCTCTTTCAAAACAAGCGAATTATTTAACAGGGTGGTCAATCTTGTTTGGTCGCCACCAGTAAAGAATACCGCATGACAAGTTGCTATTCTCCTTATAAAATCGATATCATTAGCCTGCATTTTATTTTCTATTCGCATAAATTTCACATGGTTATATCCTACAGACTGATATGATTTTCGATACATTTCTTCTACCTGCTCAGGTATGGTTGAAGCACTGGTTATTATTTCAATAATATGATGTGCTCGTGGAACCATGGAAGTTAACTCAGATAGAATTTTCAAATGTGGATGAGGATGGGAGCAATTTCGAGTAGCAATTTTTAGTCTTTCTCCGTCAATTCCTTTTTCTTCGTGTCCACCGATGATTATTAATTTACCTTTTGGAATATTCATTTTTTTGTAGATTGAATTAATTTTTCTAGACGGTTTAAACCCATTCTCATATTTTCTTCTTCTGGTCCAAATGAGAAACGAACATAGTTGTTGAAGTTTGAATTTTTAGAATATGAACTTCCAGGATGAATATCAAACAAGTGACCGGGTATGGTCATTACTTTATGTTTCAAAGCTTCGGTAAAAAAGCATTCCGATTGATGAAGAGGCTTTGGTAGTTTGCCGATATCACCCCATACATAAAATGTACCTCGTATTCCGGAAGTACAGGTGATTCCGTTTTTACTTAAACTTTCTACCATGATATTTCTTTTTCTGCTAAAAACCTTCCGTAAAGCTGAGGTCTCTTGATCAACTAAAGTTGACTCCAATACCTTTATTGCGGCACGCTGCATTGGTTGACATGGACCTCCGTCAATCGAGCTGGCAACCCTGTTCAAGTTATCTATAAGGTGCTTTGGTCCAACGGCCCAAGCAATTCGCCATCCCGGATATCGAAAGGATTTGGTGAGACCATCAACTATAATTACAGACTCATTATTTACCTCATTGATATATGCGGCAGAGGACACTGCTCCTGTTGCAGGCTTATTGTCATTAAATACGTAATGTGAATACATTTCATCGATAATGATTGCACAGTTGTTTTGCTTAGCTATTTTAAGATATTCTGCCAGCTCGCTTCCTTCAATCACACTTCCAGTAGGGTTACATGGATTGCTAAATAAAAATGCATCCAACTTTTCTTTCTGAAGTATTTCGTTTAATTCATTTGAAGGAATACTAAAATTGTTTTCCTCCTTCGTTGGAATATGAATGGCATTCAGTCTGCCTTTGTGATTAGAGAGTATGTTGGCGTAAGCTGGGTATTCTGGAATTTTATAACCTAAACGAATATTTCCTAACATAGTGCATAACTGCGTTAGAACCAACCTACCACCCATAGCCACACCCACATTTTCAAAAGTATATTGGGAGGATTTATTTTTACGGTATAATCTATTGTAATGGTCTGCGATTGATTTTCTAAGTTCTAAAATTCCGTTTAATGGGCCGTAAGCGTTGTCGGGAATATCGATTCCAAATTCTTTCACTCTTAAAGGAGCACCTTCCATTTCTCCAAATTCAGGTTGTCCCTGCCCCAGATTTGCCCAATCTGGATTTCCATTGTAAAACCCCAATTTAATGGCTTCATCCATTACCCATATTACACCCATGTCGGGTATGGTTTTAAATGTCTTTCGGATATTCATGAGATATGTCTGTTATCAGGTTATTTTTTTTATTTGAAGCTAATCTGCGTTTGTTGAGTTCGTAACTGATGATTACAATTGCGTAAAAGCTAAAATCTCCTATAATTTTCCCAAACAAAATTCCTAACATAAAATGTTGGAGCAGAATTGGAAATATATACATATAGAAAGGTCGCAATAACAAACCGTCGATGAGGCCTGCCGGCCCAAATTCTATCATTATATTCGCTACCATTTTAATTAGAGTTTGATAGGAAAACCTTTTGCCTGTAGCCTTTTCTGTTTTCTTGGCAATAATAAAATGTTGAACAAGCACAGTTGCATAAAATCCAATGCTTTCACCTAATGAGCCACAATAGGCCATTAGAATAAAATTATTACTATAAATGTGTGCTATACCAGCACCCAACAGAGCGGTTATCGTTCCTACTATTTCAGTGGCCAAATATCTTTTCAACCACTCTTTTACCTTTTTCATAATTATGCCAATTTACATGTCCGAAAGCTCAGCAGATTTTAGTACAAGAAGCAATTTGAGAGCCGTAATATCGGTAGGAGTCATTGGTATCTATGTATGGATCAACTCCATCCTGAAAGAGTACAATAATATCGGAACCGCCAAATAGGAAGTATCCAAACTCGTCTCCTTTCAACAATTCGCTTCCAACAGTAGCGGTCATGTTAACTGATGAAACCTGACACATGCCGATTGGAATAACAGCAACAATTCCAATGTTTCCATAAGGCGAATGGGTGGTGTCGATAATAATCACTCCACGTGCCTGTGCAAACTCATAACCATCTTCGGCATTGTCGGGAGAATCGAATTGTGCATTTTTTATTTTTACATCTAAATATGTCAGTCCATGAATAGGGTAACATTCTTGTATTGTTCCTGATGCAGGTGCATGGAATCTATGGTATGAAAATGTGCTTAAATAATAATGGACAAATGTACCATTCGCGAAAGCGCTTTTATATTTACTTCCTTCCAATAAATTTTCAATATTGGAAAACTTATGATTGTTTTTAATAATAATCTCAGGAATGCTTGAATCCGTTTCTATATGGTATTGGGATTTGTAATTGCAATCTGCCGGTGAACTAACCATCATATTATCGAAAGGATTTCTTATGGGTCTCAACCCAGGATTTAATTTCCGAGCAAAAAACTGATTGAAAGTTAGCCATCCACCAGCTGTATTTGGCTGTCCGTTTATCATTGAATCCTCCACTCTGTATAAGGGAGCATTATTTAAAAAAGAATCGAAGGTGGTTGAGTTAAATGAATCGGTTGTGTTTAAGTAACTACCCCAACTTTGGACGTATTGAACTAACCAATTGCTAAACCATCCAATGCTTTGAACCAAAGTTGTTTTTTTTGACCCAACTTCCTGATCAATTAACCAATAGAAATGATTGGTACGGTCGTCAATTTCCTGATGCCCATTGGTGCCTGGAATTCTCCAGATGAACTCTTTACTTTCCATGGGTGTCCATTTCGAAAAAACAAGAAGATAATCCTGATATTCCTTTAAATTCAGGGGCCATTGCAGGGCATTAAATAAGGCTGGGTCGAGTTGTTGTTGTGCGATTTGTTTAGCTTTATGTAGGGATGCGATAAGTAGTTCCGTAAAATGAATATCATTCTGGGTTCTATCAATAAAATTTTCCATTAAATTGTTTTTACAGGCAGAAGTTTTATTTTCCGTTCTCTAGTTTATACATTCTATAAAGCCGAAAGTTACTTATACGCCGGTCTTTGATGCTTACAATGAATCATTAGAATGTTACATATATATAGTGTTTATGGTTGAAGGTGCACAATGCTGGAGCATTATAAATGTGTTTCTCACCAGAGGTGATTTGATGTATTATGTGGATTTTGTTGCGTAAATAGTTTAATGGCAATATGGTGGGTCTGCAATATATCTCCAGACTTTCTTACTCGTTTTTTTTGGAACAATACTTGTATCACATCATCTGAGAACGTAATTACTTTGAATTGCTTAAGGAGAAGGTGCAAATGACAGGATGGCTCATAAATTACATTTTTGTGTAAATGTATTATGTTTATGTTGGATACCGGACTACATGCGATCCATATACCAACTCAACTCTTTCTCTAGCTTCTTGTAATTTAATATGGTACCGATAATTTTTTGGAGACGCATAAATGCTGTTTCACTTTTTACTACATAATCACTTGCGTTATGATGCATACAATTGATAGCAACTTCGATTTTATCCTGAGAGGATAACATTACTACCGGAATATTTGTATTGAAGGCTTTTATTTTGTCTAAAGTTTCAACACCATTCATTGCACTTTTATCAATTCCATCAAGATGGTAATCTAAAATAATTACATCAGGAAGATGTGATAAATTTTTTATACAAAGTTCACCCGTTGAATATGTTTCTATCTCAAAATCAGAGTTAAGTTGAAAATCAATCTCTAAGGATTTTAAAAAAACGGCATCGTCGTCAACTAGAAAAATTTTTATTTTAGTTACTTCTTTCATGCTCTTCTATTTTTAATCAAATTAAATTCTTCTTCCAGTTCTTCACATGCCTGTACACAAATATTTTCAAGCTGTTGAACTAGATCATCTATTCCATCAGTTTCTAATTGATTTCCATCGTATTCTTGAATTTTTTTTGCCATAATTTCAAAATGTATGCTAATGCCCATAATCGCAAAGGAAGGAATCATCTTATGCGCTGCAGAATGTAATATATCCCAATTCTTATTTTTCAAACCTAATTTCATTTCCCTTATCAAGGTCGGAGTTTGTTCCAGATAAAGTGAAATCATTTCCATCATTAACGTAGGGTTGGATTTAGCCCGTTGATTTAAATAATCCAGATTGATGCATTTTTGCTCTTTATTTTCCATTATTTTTCTTTCCTTAATGGTTGGTGCACTTTTTACCAGACTTATAATTTTATTATATAATAATTTTTCATCAACTGGTTTTGCTATATAATCATTCATACCAACAGCTGTGCACTTATCCAAATCAACTGTTGTTACATCAGCCGTTAAAGCAATAATTGGAATAGTTAAATGCATGGTGTTCCTAATATATTCAGTCGCCTCAAATCCATTCATTTCAGGCATTTGCAGATCCATTAAAATAATATCAAAAGTATTGGCTTCCATTTTTTCGATGGCTAATTTCCCATTGGCAGCAATTTCAAGTTCAAATCCAAAATCTTCTAATAAAGTTTTCATCAATAATTGATTCAAAGCAATATCTTCCACTACTAATACTCTTATGTCTTTTATTTCTGAATTTAATTCTTCTATTCCGGTTTCCGATTCAGCAACTGCGGTTGTTTTTAGGAAACTTAAAGTAAAACTAAAAGTTGAGCCTTCCTCCGGAGTGCTTTTTACACTGATAGTTCCTTCCTGACCTTCTACCAATTGTTTAACAATAGCAAGGCCCAGACCAGTTCCTCCATACAATCGGGAAGTATCACTGGATGCCTGTTGGAAATTTTCAAAAACCTTATCGATTTTATTTTTAGTTATTCCAATCCCTGTGTCTTTAACGGAAAATTTAATGATTACTTTATCATTGTCTTCTTTTAATAGACGAACGCTTACTGTAATTTTACCATGGTTAGTGAATTTAACCGCATTGCTAACTAGATTTAAGATGATTTGATGTAATCGTACTGGGTCACCCACCAATACTTCTGGTATTTTTTGATCATATTCTTTAATCAATTGTAAATTCCTTTCCTGAATCTTTGTCTCAAACAAATGCAGCATCGCTGAGATTGATTGGGACATTTTAAATGGCGTTTTTTCAAACGACATTTTTCCAGAATCGACTTTAGCCAGGTCAAGAATGTCATTGATCAATACAATTAATGCATTTCCGCTTATTTTGATTGCATTTAAATATTCTTTTTGTTTAACAGACAAATCTGTTCTTAGTACTACTTTAGTAAATCCAATAATGGCGTTCATTGGCGTACGTATTTCATGACTCATGTTTGACAGGAATTGTTGTTTCGCTTTTACAGCGTCTTCGGCAATTACTGTAGCTTTTTCGGCTTTTATTTGTGCTTCCTCTGCAACTACAGTTGCTAATTCCGCGAATACTTTCGCTTCGGTTAATTCCTTAGCAATTCTTTTTTGTTCGGTTACATCTCTGGCAACAATAACAACTCCTAAAACATTTCCTTGATCATCTTTGTATACCGACCCGTTGAATAGCACATCTGTAAGTTTGCCCTTTACATGTCGGAGTGTAAGAGGTGAATCTGCCACGGACCCCATAGCGAAAACTTCCTGATACACTTCACGGGCCTTTTGTGGTTCGGTAAAATAATCGAAGAAGTCGGTCCCTCTTAGTTCTTCACGAGACATACCAGTGATTTTAGCGGTTGCCTCATTCATGTCAGTAATCTTTCCTTCAATACTTATAGTAACCAACGGATCGCGGCTTGCCTCAATTAGACTTAAAGAATATTGAGAAGCTAGTTTTGCAGAATAACTAAGTGCTTCCAGTTCTTTATTTGCAACCTCGCGTTTCTCTTTTTCCGTGTTTTGAAATGCAAGCTCTATATCGGCAATGACTAACTCTGCAGCTCTTTTTTCTTTCTCTCCGGTTTGAAAAACAAGTTCTTCATTAGCAATAACTAATTCTTCGGCCCTTTTTTCTTTCTCTTGATTTTGAAATATAAGTTCTTTGTTAGCAATGAATAGTTCTGCAGCCCTTTTTTCTTTTTCTTCGTTTTGAAAAGCAAGTTCTTTGTTGGCAATAGTTAATTCATCTGCTTTTTGGGCCTTCACATCTCTGCAGCCAATAACAACTCCCAATGCGTTTCCTTTATCATCCTTATAAACCGACCCGTTACATAATACAGGAGTTTCCTTACCATCTTTTATAATGAGAGGGTGATTTGCGATAAACCCCTCGGTAAATATTTGGTCATAAGCATTTTTAGCTTGTGCAGATTCAGTGAAATAATTAACAAAGTCAGTATCTATAATTTCTTTCCTCGTCTTTTCGGTAATCTTAAGGGTAGCCTCATTTACATCTGTAATCTTCCCCTTGGGGCTTATAACAAATAAAGGATCCAAACTTGCCCCTAGCAAACTTCTTGCGTACTGTGAATCTTGCGTATTATTCATTTCAATCTTTAGATATAGGGTTTCCAATTTCTTCAAGAGGACTTCTTCGTTTATCTTTCAATAATTTAAAATGAGATGGAGACAAACCGGTCATTTTTTTAAATTGATTGGATAGATGCGCTACGCTACTATAGTTAAGTTGCCATGCAATCTCCGAAATATTAAGCTCATCATAAATAATTAGCTCTTTAATCCGTTCAATTTTATGGGAAATTAAAAACTGGCCGATAGTTGTTCCCTGAACTTCTGTAAATAGGTTAGAGAGATAAGTATAATCATGATCTAATTTTTCACTCAGGTATTCTGAGAAGTTTATCTTGATGTTATCTTTATTATGATGAACCATCTCGACAATTACGTTTTTTATTTTTTCAATCAGGATAGCTTTCTTATCATCCATTAATTCAAGACCCGAATTGAGTAAAGCTGTTCTTAGTAGCTCTCTTTGCTCCAGTGAGATGTTTTCCATAATTTCAACTTCTCCCAAATCCACCACAATAAAGTGAAGTCCTAATTTTTTCAGTTCTTCTTTTACCATCATCTTGCAACGAAGGCTTACCATATATTTTATGAATAGCTTCAAACGAATTAATATTTAAAGATTAGAACAAAATGACTCAATACCAGATTGTAAACTATTGTATAATTTTAGAAATAGTTACAGAAATTACATATTTGGGGGCTTTGTCAGAAAATCACTTACGGTGATAGTTAGTGGAGTGTTGTTAATATGGATACCCACCCGTTGAATGTATTGTTAAAGATAGACCATTATCTTGTAATAGCAAGTTTTATAGTACTAGGATGAGCAATACAATCGCTACTACTAAAGCAACTCCACCAAGTATGAAGAAAATGTAGTAAAGAGAAAATGCCAGAACAGATAGGAGGATGATCGCTAGAACAATCAGTATGACTGCGATTATCAACGTTAGAATGAACCACAAAATGCTCAATACTTGAGTTTTTTCGGGTGCAACTTTTACTTCTGCTAATTTATGGGTCCTTTTAAATAGATTGATAAAAGGCTCTCCACTTGGTTTTTTAGGCTCGTTAACAAGTGGAGACTCGCGGTGATTAAGTTTGTTTTTTTGAACACTTGGTGAGTTATGCGCTGTAACTGAATTTAAAATGGGTACTTTGTTTGTATCAATTGCCGCTTTAACTGGCATTTTAGGCTCTATATAGCTCAAAGATGAATTTTCTACCTTCTGTATATTCGAGGTTCTAGTTGTCTTTACAGGTTGTTCGATGTTTACTTTAACACGGGGAACATGTTTGTATCTTGATTGTGCCGTGACATTGGCAAAAAGAAAAATAGTAAGAATCGATGTTAATCCGAGTATCCTGAATGTGTAAGTTGAGTTCATAAATATATTTTTATGGCACAAAGCTAAATACGTTTACAATAAAGAGGGTTACAGAAATTATTCGGTGTTTTGTATTATTATTGGTTATTGCTCCTGATTGCAACTTTAAAAGTGTAGTCGATTTTACTTTCATTGAGAATACCATTTTATATTTTAATTTAAAATGTTAACCAATTCCAATCATTTTTTCAAATTGAAATCGGTTAACAGGTTTTAGTATTTTGGTCTAACTTTCGTTTTGTGCAAATTTCTCATTTTATAAAAAGTAATTCTCATTAATCTACTAAAAGAGAACAATTGTTGTATCCAAAAGCATTGTTGTACTGATACGATTCGCAGGTATTATCTGCATCATGTAGAGTAGCATCTGGAATCTCGTGATATGAGGTTTCATCATTGTTATCAGTACATTTACAATTCCAGGTTTTTGTGCAGGAAGTAAGAGAAAAAACTCCTATAGCTCCTATAATTAAAATCCAATTTTTCATATTATTTCGCTTTTTTGATTTAACTGCAATAGGATTTGCAAAAACCAAACCGACTAATCATTGAAATATGCCAAAGCTGGAATTATGTAAGGGAAAGTGTGAATTATGAGATATATCCCAACACTTTGTTATTGATAATTACCCGTCCATGAATGTGGATGAGGTATAGAAGCATTTTATTTACTAATAATTATTTGAAAGAAGCTTTTATGCAAAACTTCACCATCATCTCACAAATTTCTTCTTCATCTACTTTTCCCGGATTTATCTGATCGTTAGGCCGATCTTGCATCCTGAAGTTTCCTAGATTTAAACTTTCGCTCCAGATTCCTTCAGGTTCCAGCTCAAGTCTGCGGATTTGAAAAAATGTGGTGGCTGTATCACCGGTACCATCTCCATAAACCCTTACCATAATTTTTTCGGCTCCAGCTGTATCTCGGGAAACATCGAAATCATCATAACTTTTAAATATATGCTTATCCAATGGGTCTTTACCTAAATACTTCTCATTTTTATCATGAGGCTTCAAATCATCCGAACTGGCCCATTTGCCATATAGTTTATCCGAGAAACATTTTATAAGTTGTGGATCCATTTCTTCTACCTCTATATATATAGGAACCCCGGAATGTTTGTAATTCTTGCCGCAGCCTAAGCCAAACAATAACATCAGAAGACATGAAAATATGAATCTAGTTGTTCTCAATACGTTAAAGATAGCGGTTTTAAATTTTATTTATTCTAAAAACCCCCTAATACTTAATTTTATGTAAGATATTTCATAATTATATAACTGAAGTTCAGTGAGGCTGTATCACCTTTGTTGAAGGAAAACAGTAAACGTATTGATTCCGACAAAAGTAAGACCGTTGAAGGCAGCTATTCTTTCATTTATTGAGAGAAATTTAGAAAAGTATATGGTAATTAGATTGGTTCAGGGTTTTATCCTGGGAGCTGCCGTAACTGGATTAATTATATTTCTTGCAATAAAAGTTTTATAGAAAAAACCCTCTTAATGAATTTTATGTCAGTGTAGACATATATAGAATTCCCCTGTTTTCTGACGATTACAGGGGGATTTCTATTTAAAGTAATTTCTGTTGGGTTTTAAAACAGGTAAAACTTATCTTAGCAATCAAATTTTGTTTATGAATCTAACCGCTGTAGGCGGTTAACTCACTAACTACATATAAAAATAATTTTTTATGAGTAATAAATTCTATTATTTGGTTACGTGTTCTACCTGTGCCCGTATTATGAAAGATATAAATATTGAAAAGGTAGGAGTTGAAATGCGGGAAATTAAGGGTAACCCAATTACTGAGAAAGAAATTGACGAAATGATTGGTCTGGCAGGAAATGCTGAATCTTTATTTAGTAGGGTTGCATTAAAATATAGGACCCTAGGATTGAATGAGAAAAAGTTAACTGAAAAGGATTATCGAAAATATATTTTGGAGGAATATACCTTTTTAAAAAGACCGGTGCTTATATTCAACAAGAAGATTTATATAGGCAATTCGAAAAAGAATGTGGAAGAAATGACCAAAGCACTTAAATAATGGGACCGTTTCTTTATATGATGTTGTTAGGTTGTCGTCCGGCGGGAAGACTTACGGAACAGCACGATATATTCTTCGGAATTGGAAATTCTATTAAGGATTTAATTCCGGTCATTAAAAATTTCTGGCCCGAGGCAAAAGGAATCATTCATGTAGATGCATGGAGAAAAGTTTCACAGGTGGGAAATTATAAAATAGAAGTGATTGAGAAAACTCAACGTGATTTAAATCAACCTCAATTATTCTTTATTAACCTTGGAGGGTATAAACCCGGAGAGTTTGATGAATTCCATTATAAAATGCTGATTGTTTCAAGTAATAAATCAGAGGCTATTCAGCACTCGAAACAAAAGGCTTTTTATAAGCATGTAGGATTCAAAGGAGCAGAATCTCACATTGATGATAAATATGGAGTGGATGTTGATGAAATCTTGGAGATCAAAGACATTTTATCCTCGGAATTGAAAACGAAGTATCAATTTAAAATATTTGAAAATGGAGGCATCGAAGACGAAATGAATCTTGGATATTTTAAATTGGATAAACTTTAATCGTAGCAGTATGAAAAAATAATTTTTGGAATACGAAGAGCACCTTGAAATATTTTTGGAAGCAGGAGGTGATGCTCACGCCAGACATTTGTATGGCGAGCCTGTAAAACCTGAGGGATATGACGAATACAAAAAACAACAAGAGGAGATTACAATTGTACAAAGAGAGGCTTCCAACAATGGTAATGACTCTAAAAACACCAAAGTGATTGCGGCAGCTGAAGTAACAGGTTACGAATTTGATAAAGACGGTGTCCCTAAATTTTTAACCGCCGATGATGTTTATATGGGAAATGTAAACCCCGATTGGGAGAGGAGCCATTTGAAACCCATCGAAAATAAAACAGAGAATATCATCAAAGAACCTAGTAATAATGACAGAGAAGGATTCGATTATGATGAAGATGTTATACCGGCTTATTTGAATGCGCATGATAGACATGAAGGGAACGTAAATCCTGCTTGGATCGCTAAGCATGAGACTAAAATTTAATGGGGGGAGGTAAGGAAATAAAATAAATTATTTTTTTCATAAACGGTTTAGAAATGGAAAATCCGCCAAGGGCGGTCTTATATTAAAAACGGTTGTGATTTGCTTTCAAATTATTTCTTATTTTCGTTCTGTTACAACTCTTTCACAATTTATAAACATTGAACAATAGTTGTGATTTGCTTTCGATTTTTTTTAAATTCGTTCTAGATACAACAACAATATAAGCATCATCCAACGGTGAAAACATTTAAGCCGCCTCGTCTTACAATACGGGGCTTTTTTTATTTATTAAATGAGTTCTTTCGAACTTGCAGAAGCTGATTGGTTTGTATATAGGTTGATTAAAATGATTATACCGCATTTACCTTATATAAATCCGCACCATAATATAAATACAAATATTTGACAAAAGCAATACGTATTTTCCCGGTAAATGGGGCGTATGTAGAGTATCTTTTAAATTTACACGTACTGTATCCCCTTTTTAATCTCTTTTAAATAGGCTTTATCAATTCCTCCTTTTACGATTAAACAAACATTGCCTTTTAACCTTGATTCCAACAATTCGGTAAGATCCATTACACGATCACCAATTGGTTTTTTGAAATCAACGATGATATCGATATCATCATCTTCTATTAGAAACTCTTCAGTAAGTACAGGTCCGAATAAACCAATGCGATTAATATGATACCTTTTGCTGAGCTCGGTTCTCATACTTTCAATAACATCCTTGATTCGGTTTAATTCAGTCATGTAACAAATATATGGTAAATGGTGGATTTGCTTCTCTTATAGATGCATTTTGTTAGCTAATCGTTGCTTTTTTCATTGGGGAAAATACAGTACTGATGTGATATATCAGCACCTTCCTGATGGTTCAATCAGCACAAGAGCGGCCCGAGACAGTGGGTAATGCGGCCCGGGGTGAAGTGACATCCTTTTTTGTTTGCATTAAAGTTAAATTTGGTATGTTCGTAGAGACGGATAATTATCTGTCTTTGCAGAATTGTAGTCGAAAAGCCAATGGACAAACAAAAAAGATATAGCGAAACACTGGTAAAGCCGCCATAAAAAAAGCCCTTCAGAAATAAATGAAAGGCTTTTTAAATATAAATTGTCAGATATTGAGCTTGTTAGTGATGCCTTAGGCATTAACTTCCACCTTTGGAGCAGCAGCTAAAATCTCTTCATTCGCCTTGTCGGCATATTTTTTAAAATTGTTCACGAACATTTCTCCTAACTCACGTGCTTTTTGATCAAATAATTCTCTATCGGCCCATGCATTTCTAGGGATTAATAATTCGTGGGGTACACCAGGGCAAGACTTAGGCATTGCAAAACCAAAGACAATATTTTCTTGATATTCTACATTATCTAATTCTCCATTCATGGCAGCTGTAATCATTGCACGGGTATATGATAATTTTGTTCTGCTTCCTACACCGTATGGTCCGCCACTCCAACCCGTATTGATAAGCCAAACATTTACATTTTTTTGCTCATCCAATTTTTTACCTAACAACTCAGCATATTTTGTTGGATGCAAGGGTAAAAATGCACGCCCAAAACAAGCAGAGAAAGTTGCTTGCGGTTCAGTGACTCCAACTTCGGTACCAGCAACTTTAGCAGTATAGCCGCTAATGAAATGGTACATGGCTTGTCCTTTATTCAATTTAGAAATTGGCGGCAAAATTCCATAAGCATCGCAAGTAAGAAAGAAAATATTTTGAGGATCACCACCTATCGATGGTTCCTTTGAATTTTTGATATGATTAATTGGATATGCAACACGGGTATTTTCGGTTACGCTGCAATCTTCAAAATTTACTTTATTGGTGCCTGCATAATATTTGGTATTTTCTACCAATGCACCTGGTTTAATAGCTGCATAAATTTCAGGTTCTTTTTCAGAAGTAAGGTCTATACATTTTGCATAACAACCACCTTCGAAATTAAATACTGAACCATTGTCCCAACCATGTTCATCGTCACCAATTAATTTCCTGTTTGGATCAGCAGATAAAGTTGTTTTTCCTGTTCCACTTAAACCAAAAAATAAAGCAACATCACCTTTTACACCTTCATTGGCAGAGCAATGCATACTTAATACTTTTTCATTGTGTGGAAGAATGAAATTCAATACACCAAAAATTCCTTTTTTCATTTCACCCGTGTAAGCTGAACCTCCAATTAAAATTACTTTTTTAGTAAAGTTAACTACGGTAAAGTTTTCCTGCCGTGTTCCATGCTCGGCAGGATTGCCAAGAAATGTTGGAGCTTGTAAAATGGTCCAGTCGGTATTTTGAGTTTCTATTTCTGTTTGTGATGGACGTAAGAAAAGATCGTTACAAAATAGATTTGCCCAGGGTGTTTCGTTTACCACACGAATATTTAAACGATGTTTTGGATCAGCACATGCATAGGCATCACGAACCCAAAGATCTTTTCCTTCATAATGTTTAATAATATCATTATAAAGTTTATCGAAATTTTTAGGTGAAAGAGCAAGATTGATATCTCCCCAATCAACTGTACTTTCTGTAATACTATCTTTAACTGTAAATTTATCCTTTGGCGAACGACCAGTATATTTTCCTGTGTTTACAGCAAGTGCACCCATGTCTGTAATGGTTCCCTGGCCCAATTCAACTGTTTTTGTAGTAAGTTCTTCTGAAGATAAGTTCCAGTAAGAGTTTAATGCCTTGATTCCCAAATCTTCCAACTTAGCAGCTAGGTTTTTCTTGCCAATTTCAGCCATATTTTTTGTTTAAAAATAAGGTGCAAAGGTAGCCCTTTCACCAGTATTTACAAGGGTAGTGGATAATGCGTTAATAACTTTTGCGAGTAGGAGGTATGCGTTAATTGCTGACTGTTAATTGTTTAGCTATTTTTTTTGATTTTTTAGAACTTCATTTGAACGGCTGTTACCTGTGTTCCGCTGTATCTTTTTTGTACCTGAGAAGACCCGTCAATCCCAACCAGTTTCCACACGTTCGTGTGGGATGACGAAGATTTGAATAAACCTTACGTTCTGAATAATGGAAGCTTTGGTCATTTTCCTCGAAGTCGGAAGACCTGAGGCAGGTTGACGGATTTTGACAAACACATGCACAAAAAAGGATGCTGCTACTCCCGATAGCTATTGGGACAGGACCACTAAAACGTACTCATATTACATTCCACATTTTTGGTAATGTGAACTTGCTTATCCTTTAACCCTGCATTTAATTCATCGAAGAATTTTTTGAATACTTCAGGATCCCAATCCTGTAATCTAAAACAATAGTCAACTTCGCCTTCTCTCCCTGATGATGTTTTCAAGTGTGGTAAAGATGCTCCATCCTTGGTATACTTCATAATGAGATTATCAAGAAAATTTTGGGAGGGTTTGTCAATGCCAGTTCCTACGCTATAGAATGATACATTAAAGTTTTGATCGGCATTTGGGCCAACTACTTTTTGTGTGGTTTTGCAACTTACCATTAAAACAATGAAAGTTGTAATACAAAAACTATAACGAATAAATTTCTCCATATTTTTCTTTTGCGTAATTCATAAAATGAGAAAAGTTTAACGATTCTCCTGTTACCATTTTGCATAACTCATCAGCTGAAAAAATCATGCCATGTTGGTGAATGTTTTCTTTTAGCCATTCTCTTAAGCCTAATAATTTCCCGTTCCCAATATCTTCCTTCAAAGTAGGGATATCACGTTTTGCTGCATCAAAAAATTGAGCGGCGTAGAAACTGCCTAACGAATAGGTGGGAAAATAGCCTATACTTCCATGAGCCCAATGCACATCCTGTAAGCATCCAAAGGCATCCGAAGGAACATCAACATCCAAATAGTTTTTGTATGATTCGTTCCACACTTTTGGAAGATCATTTACCGATAAGCTTCCATCCATCAATTGTTTTTCAATTCCATAACGAATCATTACATGAAAATGATAAGTTAATTCATCGGCATTCGTTCTTATCAACGAAGGCTCAACTTTATTGCATGCTTTATAAAAATCTCCTGCTTTTACATCATCTAATTTCCCGGGGAAATACTTTTGAAGTACCGGCATATAATGTTCCCAATAACCTTTGCTTCTGGTAACATTGTTTTCCCAAAGTCTGCTTTGCGATTCATGTATTGCCAATGAAACTGCACTTCCTGCAGGTAATCCTGTTTGTTCAATATTCATTCCCTGCTCATATAAAGCATGGCCACCTTCGTGTGTAACGCTCCAGATAATTTCACTCAGGTCATTGGTTTTATATCTATAGGTAATTCTGGTATCATGCGGATAAAACCCAATGCAAAAAGGATGTGGTGCCAAATCCATTCTTCCGCTATTGAAATCATAACCCATTTCGGTTACCAGCTGCTTACAAAAATCTCGTTGTGCTTCATGCGGAAACTCTCTATTGAAAAAAGAATCATCAGGTTTGGCTTTTGCAAATATTTTTTTGGTAAAATCAACCAGTTGCTCTTTTACATCTTTGAATAGAATATCTAAATCAGCAACTTTTGCACCAGGTTCATATTCATCTATTAATGCATCGTAAGGATGATCTTTATAACCAACAATTTTTGCTTCTTCTTTTTTAATGGCAACCAATTTTTCAAGATGCGGCGCAAAAATTTCAAATTTGTTTTCTGTTTTTGCTTTATGCCATGCAGCAAAGCTTTCTGAAATTACTTTTGATAAATTTTCTACAAACTCCTTGGAGAATTTTCTGCTTCTGTCAATCCCCTTCCATGTTTCGTGAACATTGCATCTTTCAGCAGCGTTTAAAGTTTTATCGTCCAACAATGATTGAATCGTATCAATATATTTTTGATTGGTACGCAGCTCATGTGCCATTCCTGAGAGAACTGATAATTGATCTGCTCTTAAGGCTGCTCCGTTTACCGGCATGTATACTTCCTGATCCCAGCCCAAAACACCAGTGGCGGAATAAAGTGTAGAAATTTTTTTTGACTGTGTTATGAAATCGTTGTACTTATTGTGCATCAGGATTTTTTTAGGAATTGAATAAAAGTAATAATCCATCCGGCAATAAAAAATAGCCCACCAATGGGTGTTATGGGCCCAAGGAATTTTGCATTTATTCCTGATAGTGAAGAAGTAGATAAAACATAAATGCTTCCGGAAAAAAACAGGATACCAATAGTGAACATGAGAGCTGAATATTTTAATCCAGGTTTTTTAAAGACCTCCATTAATATGGCAATAAGTATAAGTGCAAAACAATGGTAAAACTGATAGGTAACGCCTGTTTTAAAACTATCCAAACTTTCGGGTGATAAACGGGCCTTTAATGCATGGGCGCCCATAGCCCCAAGAATAACAGCTATAACTAGAAGAAATGCTGAAAGGAGAATGATCTTTTTAGACATATATCAAGCAATTTGAAAGCAATATTACAAATAACAAATTCCAAAACCCAAATAACAATATATCTGGTACAGCTCGCTGCACATCTGTGTAAATCAAAAAAGCGACTTAGGGATTGCAGAGAGTAACATTTTGCGTCATCAGCGGGAACCCTTAAAGCCATTCTTATTCCTAAATAAAACCATACATTTGTATTTCAAAATTACATCTATGTCAACCATTCTTCTTATTGGGGCGGGCAAATCAGCCACCACACTTATTGATTATTTATTGAACAATTCCGACAAGGAAAAGTGGAAGGTTACTGTTGCCGACATGAATGTTGAATTGACCACCGAAAAATTGAATGGTCGTCCTAATGGGAAGGCTGTTAAATTGGATGTTTCCAATCTTGAGGAGTTGGAAACATTAATTATTCAGCATGACATGATTATTTCCATGCTACCTGCGTTTATGCACATGGATGTGGCTCGTTTTTGTTTAAAGCATAAAAAGAACATGGCAACGGCTTCTTACGTTTCTGATGAAATGCAGGCGTTGCATGAGGATGCAAAAAAAGCAGGAATCATTATGCTCAACGAAATTGGTTTGGATCCGGGAGTAGATCACATGACGGCGATGGAGATGTTAGATAAGCTTCGTAATCGTGGATGTGTAATTACAGGTTTTGAATCGTTTACGGGAGGATTAATGGCTCCTGAAAGCGAAAACAATCCATGGAAATATAAATTTACATGGAATCCAAGAAACGTTGTAATGGCAGCCAGTGGGGGAGCAGTAAAATTTATGCAGGGGGGTAAATTCAAATACATTCCATATCATAAAGTTTTTCGCAGAACTGAAGTGATAGATGTTGATGGTTACGGAGAGTATGAAGGATATGCAAACCGCGATTCATTAAAGTATATTGAACTTTATAATTTGGAAGGAGTGCAAACAATTTATCGAGGTACACTTCGTCGTGTTGGATTTAGCAAGGCTTGGGATGTTTTTGTACAGCTGGGTGCAACCGACGATACTTATGTAATGGACAATACGGATCAACTTACACATAGGGAATTTATCAATTCGTTTTTATTTTATCATCCTTCTGATTCTGTTGAAACAAAATTGGCAATGTTGATGAGGTTAGATCATGATTCGGATGAGATAAGAAAAATTACTTGGGTGGATATGTTCAAGGATGAACCTGTTGGTTTAGCAAAACCATCTACACCCGCTCAAATTCTCCAGCATATACTTGAAAAAAAGTGGACATTGGAAGATGGCGAAAAAGATATGATCGTAATGTGGCATAAGATCAATTATGTTGAACATGGCACACCGCATGAGTTACATGCAACGTTAGCTGTAAAGGGAGATGATGATACACATACTGCCATGGCTAAAACTGTTGGGATTCCTTTAGCAATTGGGGTAAAAAATATTTTAAACGGAAAAATTTTCACTCCTGGGGTACATATACCAAATACAAAAGAAATTTATCAACCGGTATTAAAGGAGTTGGCAGAATTTGGAATTGTGTGTTCGGAGAAAATGATTTTCTAAAAGACTATTTGTCTTTGTCATCAGAACCGCCACCCGACATTTTATTTTCAAGAGTTTGTTGATCGTTTACACCATCAATTACCAAACGATCTCCCTGATTTCCCAAATTTTCATCTTGGTTACGTGCATCAACATCTGCTTTGTAATTCCATTCGTCTTTGCCAAATTCAAAAGCATCATAGCTTAAATCGGGAACGTAATATTGATATTGATCGATAAATTCAGGACGAGAAGGCGCAAGATGATCGAAAATTACAGTTTTGGTTTCTTCATAGTATCTTAAAGATACTTTAGCTCTTGCATCGTACTCGAGTATTATTCGATGGGCCATTTTTTTATCTTTTTCGAAAATTGCGGCCCCAAATCTTGGCTGACCATTTGCCATGATCTGAACAATATCAATTATTTTTTTATGTGATAAACCATTCCCCGGATTGAAGCCGAGAAGCAAGTAGTATTTTTTGCCTTTAATTTTAAAAGGAACCATGTCATAATACAAAGCACCAAACCATGTTTTGCCATTCAATGTTTTAAATTGAGCTGATCGAAGATCTTCCCCTTTATCATTTAATCTTGTTACAATTGGTGTTTTGGATTTGCTTGTAGCGCTTTGAACCAGACCAAAAGTTTGATAACCATTTTTTGTAACAACAAACCAAGTAAATATTCTAAAACTTTTATCCTTGGCAGTTTGCACCGAAACAGATTTAAGTTTGGTGTAGTCGTTCTCCATCGAACCTTTTATGCTTAGATCTTCTGTAAAAGCTTCAATAAATTTTTCATTAAGATCAAGTTTGAAATCATCTTTCAATTTAACCTCAAGAAATTTTGAAGACCAAGTAGTAAGAGAATCTATGGTGGATTGACTATATCCTCCGGAAAGTAGAACTATTGAACCGATAATGCTTAAGATCAACTTTCGCATATTGTTGTGGTAAGAGTTACTATACAAACGGGTTAAGTCCCGAATTGTTTTATCCTACAAGTGAAGTTTTCCTTTTTTAGCTAAAAGATCATCTTTGCTTTCTCTGTGATTCTCGTCATCTACACAACAATCTACAGGGCAAACGGCAGCACATTGTGGCTCATCATGAAAACCTACGCATTCGGTGCATTTATCGGCCACGATGTAGTAAAGATCGGCCGAAACCGGACCCTGGTTAGCTTCTGCATTGATGTCAGATCCATCCATTAGTTGATAACTTCCTGAAAGAGAGGTCCCATCAGATAATTTCCACTCAATACCACCTTCATAAATGGCATTGTTTGGACATTCCGGTTCACAGGCCCCACAATTTATGCACTCATCTGTAATCTTAATCGACATTGTATCAGCTAATAAATATTTTTGCAAAATTAATCAAAAAAGAACTATGCTCAACATAAGTGATAGAATAGAGAGTTTTTCAGCCTTGGGAGACTGGCTAAGAGCCAGTCTGGCTGATATATCCGCCGGCAAGAAAAATGATCTTGAACCCATTATTAACAGTGCTGGCCTAGAAAATGGCTGGTTTACAAAGAAGGCAGTTTCGCAAAGTCTGGAAGCAATTGCAGGCTGGTTAACCCCCGAAAAATTAAACGAGTGGATAAAGCTTTATTATTTATCAGATCCAGGAAAGGTGAATAAGGTTGCCGTAATTATGGCTGGAAATATCCCCTTGGTTAACTTTCACGACTTTTTATGTGTATTGGTAACGGGGCATCACTTTATTGGTAAACAATCATCACAAGATAAAGTTCTTTTGCCGTTCATTGCCAATAAACTTATTGAAATCAATGAGGGTTGGAAGGATACTATAGCCTTTAATGAGGGAAGACTTGAGGATTTTGATGCTGTAATTGCCACTGGAGGCAACAACACCTCTCGTTATTTTTCATTTTACTTCGAAAAGTATCCACATATCATTAGAAAAAACAGACATTCGTTGGCCGTTCTTAACGGCTCCGAAACTGACAAAGATATTTTGGATCTGCATCAAGACATTTTCCAATATTATGGAATGGGATGCAGAAATGTTTCCATGTTGTGGGTTCCCCAAGGATATAATTTCCCTGCACTTTTCGATAAGTGGGGTAATCAACCTGTGCCAACGGATCATCATAAGTACAATAACAACTACGATTACTATCGATCTTTTTATCTGGTTAATCAGCAACCATTTTTTGATACTGGCTATTTGTCGGTTTTGAAAAATGAGACTTTAACAAGCCCTATTTCGGTAATTCACTATATGGAATACTCTGATGTAAAGGATGTTGTAGTTTTTGTGGAAGTTAATCGTGACTCAATTCAGTGTATCGCTTCCTCAAAATCAATAAAAGGGATTGAAACAATACTTCCAGGTGAGGCGCAACAACCGAAACTATCTGATTATCCTGATGGCGTGGATGTTGTCCAGTTCCTCTTGGCATTATAATTGCAACCTTTTTTGGGAATTAATAATCTAATGATTAAATTTACTACAAATTAAATATTCCATATGAAAAAATTATTTTCGACATTACTTGCTGTACTTGGGTTCTCTGTTTTAATGGCTCAGTCAGTTACAATCCCTTCAGGGGTTCAAAGCGCTTTTTTATCTAAAAATAAAGATGTAAAGGCCGTTTGGAGTACTACTAATCAAAATTATGTTGCAAAATGGGATAACGGTGACAAAAAAATCACATCTGTATATGCGAAGGATGAGACAGGAATTTTGGTAAGAACTGAAACAGACGTGCAAATGAGCGAATTGTCAACTACAGTTCAAACAAGCATTAAAGACCGTTTTTTGGTAGAAGGAAGCCAGTATACTTATGTTAGAGGTTTCAAAGTGGAAGGGCTTGCTAATGTAGCTGAAGGGGCTGAATTCGAGACGAATAACAATGGCAACAAATCTAAACTTGTGGTATTTTTTGATGCTACGGGTGCAATGGTAAAAAGAGAATTAAACTAAATTATTCTTTTGTTATAAATATTTGGATGAGCTCTATCTATGATGATAGGGCTCATTTTTTATGATGGTAAACGAACGGTATAATTGCTCAGCAAAAAACAACCTTACCATCTCGTGAGAAAAGGTCATTTTTGATAAAGCAATTTTGGCATTTGATCGTTCATAAACATCCTTGCTAAAACCGTAAGGTCCCCCAACAATACATGTAATTTGCTTCGACCCTCTGTTAAACCAACTCTGCCATTGAACTGCAAATTCTTCGGAGGTGTAATCCTTGCCTTTTTCGTCAAGTAATACTATCCAGTCGGTAGGCTGGATTTGTTGAAGAATGAGTTTACCCTCTTCGTATTTTCTTTGTTCGGCGTTCAGAGAAGCGCTATTCTTGATGTCGGGTATGATAGAGATCCCGAACTTCGAATACTTATTCACCCTTTTTACATATTCTTCAAATCCTTCTGAAATGTAGTTGGAATGAGTTTTGCCAACACATAAAAGTTTAATTACCATAGTGTTTTATTTCTTAAAATTCATTAACTTTGGCTTAGTTTTTGGTATAATTGTAAGTAATTTTTCCCGATTGATGAAAAAGGTAGTGTTTGTTTTATTGACTGTTTTTGCATGTATCTCGTTTGCATCGAGTCAAACGGCTGTGGATGTTATTAGCAATGCGCTTAAAAATGGTGATGCTCCGGCATTGTCAGCATATTTTCATACTACTATTGATCTTACTGTTGTTCAAAAGCAAGCCACCTATTCTAAGTCTCAAGCAGAGCAAGTTGTAAAAAACTTCTTTAGCGAGAATAAACCTTCCGCTTTTACGGTTAATCACAATGGTACCAGTGGGGAAGGTTCTAAATATATCATTGGGACGCTTACCACTTCTTCTGGAGACTTTAGGGTTTATATCTATTTCAAGAATCTCAATAGCAACGAGCTGATTCAGACATTGAGGTTTGAATTGGATGAATAATTCTCATTTTTTACTTGATTAGTTCTACCTTCGTTTCATCGATTTAAAGGAATTCATAAGATTGGCGTTGTCTGAAGACGTAGGTGATGGAGATCATTCAACATTATCTGCTATTGAACCAACTGCCTTAGGAAATGCCAAACTGCTTGTTAAAGAAAATGGAATTCTAGCCGGAGTTGAGATTGCAATTCAAATATTTTCTTTTTACGATCCTAATCTTTCCGTAAAGAGTTACATGAAGGATGGAGCGAGAATCAAAATAGGAGATATTGCCTTTGAGGTAAATGGCTCGGCCCGTTCTATACTAACCACCGAAAGACTGGTGTTGAATATTATGCAAAGAATGAGTGGGATTGCTACAAAAACCGCGGAGTTAGTTGAAAAAGTAAAGCATACAAATGTTACGTTATTAGATACCAGAAAAACCACCCCTTTGTTCAGATTTTTTGAAAAAGAAGCGGTAAAAATAGGCGGTGGTAAAAATCATCGTTTTGGATTATATGATATGATCATGCTTAAAGACAATCATATTGATTATGCAGGTGGTGTGAAAATGGCTATCACAAAAGCGAAGAAATATATTATTGAGAATAACAAACAATTAAAGATTGAAGTTGAAGTAAGAAATTTCAGAGAGTTAAATGAAACTTTGGAGGTAGGTGGGATTGATGTGATCATGCTTGATAATTTTACACCAACAGACATTAGAAAAGCACTCGAGCTTATTAATAAGACGTATAAAGTTGAAGCATCAGGAGGAATTGATCAGAGCAATTTAATTGAATATGCTGAAACAGGTGTGGACTACATTTCTATTGGAGCTCTTACACATCAGATAAAGAGTTTGGATTTAAGTTTAAAAGCAAAAATTAGTAAACAATAAATTGAGTAAGCTAGGTAAATTCATAAAAAATCTGCCAATTCTAAAGCAACTGGACGACACTGCCCATAAATGGTTTCCTCCTGGATTTAAAGGACTAAGTATTGGTGAGGTGTACGATTTTTATGCCATTGCTTTAAGCGATGGAGCTTTACTTGAAAGAGCATATTCTGCTTCATATAAATTTTTTCTGGCGCTTTTCCCCGGACTTATCTTTTTAATGACTTTGATTCCAATTCTACCGATTCCAAACTTACAATCCAATTTATTAATTAGTCTGGAAGGAATCATTCCGGATAAAATTTTTCCATTAGTAGAGCAAACAGTTATTGATGTGGTAAAAAAGACGAATACGGGGCTTTTGTCTTTAGGGTTTTTGGTTACAATGCTTTTCTCAACTGGAGGAATGAATGGAATAATGAGGGCATTTAATGATTCAGCGTTAATGGACGAAGATAGAAAACCCTTAAAGCAAAGATTATACGCAGCTGGTCTAACCTTTTTCGGATTTTTAATTCTTATTGCCATGATCTGTTTTATTATTATCACCAATAAATATCTCAGTGATCTTCGCAATTCGGATCAGATTTCCGAATCAGTATATCATATTTTGCTTTCGTCGAAGTGGCTTGTTATTTTCTTCCTTATTTATTTAGTAATAGCTGCCTTGTTTTACTTTGCACCAACCCGTAATTTACGACATACGTTTTTTTCACCGGGTTCAATTGCATCTACCTTATGTGCTATTCTTTTTACCTACCTTTTTACTATTTACATTAACAACTTTAGTAACTATAACAAGATTTACGGAATACTAGGGACGTTCCCATTATTATTGGTTTGGATTTGGTTGAATATTGTTTCTTTGTTGATCGGTTTTGAACTGAATGTAAGTATCATGACAGCCAAAAAGAAAAAAGGGAAAGTAGTAAAGCTACCACCTCCAGCAAGTCTTCACTAACGAAAAAATAAATTGATTTTAGTGTCCTAGATGTAATAAAATGTGACCCATTTTATCTCTCTTGGTTTTTAAGTAGAACTCATTATGTTCGTTGCTTTCAACTTCCAATGCAACATTCTCAACAATCTCTAAACCATATCCTCCAAGTGCTATTCTTTTCTTAGGATTATTGGTAAGCAATCTAATTTTTGTTACACCCAAATAACGCAAGATTTGTGCACCTACGCCATAATCTCTTTCGTCCATTTGAAAACCTAAAGCAAGATTTGCTTGCACGGTATCCATACCGTTTTCTTGCAATTCGTAGGCTTTTAATTTATTAATCAAACCAATTCCTCTTCCTTCCTGGTTCATGTAAACAATAATTCCGCTTCCTTCTTTTTCAATCGCCTGCATAGCGGCATGTAACTGAGAACCACAATCGCAGCGGAACGAGCCGAAAATATCGCCCGTCATGCAAGAGCTATGCACACGAACCATCACAGGATCTCCTTCTTTCCAATCACCTTTTATCAAAGCAATATGAACCTGATCAGTGGTTAATTGTTTAAAAGCAGCAAGTCTAAAATCCCCAAACGCAGTTGGTAATTTTACTTCCGCTTCTTTTACAATAAGAGTTTCTGTTTTTAATCGGTATTCAACCAAATCTGCAATGCTGATGATTTTTAAATTATGTTTTTTTGCTACCTCAAATAATTCGGGTAAACGAGCCATGGTTCCGTCTTCGTTCATGATTTCAACCAGAACACCTGCCGGTTCGAAACCAGCCATTCTTGCAAGGTCGATTGCGGCTTCGGTATGTCCTGTTCTGCGAAGAACACCACCTCTGCGAGCTCGCAGCGGAAATATATGTCCGGGCTTTCCTAATTCGTCTTGTTTTGTTTCTTTATTTACTAATGCCTGAATAGTTTTTGCTCTGTCAGATGCAGAAATTCCGGTTGTAACACCATGTCCAATTAAATCTATTGAAACTGTAAAAGGAGTTTGATGTAAATCGGAATTGTCTTTTACCATTAGGTTCAAACCTAATTCATCACATCTATCTTCAACAAGTGGAGTGCAAATTAATCCCCTTCCGTGAGTCGCCATAAAGTTGACTATCTCTGGAGTTACACAGCGTGCAGCTGCAATAAAATCACCTTCATTTTCTCTATCCTCATCATCAACAACTATAATGATTTTTCCGTTTCTTATGTCTTCAATAGCATCTTCAATACTATCGAGTTTAAATTCACTCATCTTATTGGAATAATTTTATTCGTATAATAATTTTCAAAAGTTACTCACCACCTGCGGTGGTTCGGTTGTGCAAAGGTAATGTTTTTGATGGGGAGAGGGTTCGGGTGGGTGGTATTAAATTGCCTAAAAAAGGTAATTTTTTTATAATAGGTATTCAATAGTGAGCATTTTATTTTATGTTCAATTTAAAAGGGCCGAGTCTTCCATATCGCAGGTGGTTACGTTTATGAAATAGCTGGTTTAGTTGCCGCAATTAATAAACAGCAATATTTTATAAACCGATGCGTTTAAATAACTCAACTACGCAGAACAATAAATTAGCTGTAGCCCTTTCATAATGAGTATTTGGGTGGCTTTATCCAGATTTTTATAAACCTGGGCGATAGCTATCATTTTGGTTTGACAAAAATCTGGTTTATGTTAGGTTCTACCGCAAAAGCGCAAAAATTAAAATTGGCATAAAATTCAATGCAACCAAATGTTAAAACCCGCGTCATATATAGGATTGGTAAAATGTTAATAAGCTTTGAAGTAATAAAACCAACCAAAAATGAGTTATTTACGTCTAAAAAAAACACTGCTATCACTTGTTTATGAAAAAATATAATATTAACTTTGAGATTAAGTTTTCAACACTCAAGTTGTTAACTAACGGTCTAGCAAATATGAAGAAACTCTACATCGCTTTAATAGCAGTACTTGTAGCATCAGCGGGATTGAAATTGCATGCCCAGGATCCGCAGTTCACTCAGTTTTATGCGAATCCACTTTATTTAAATCCTGCCTTTGCAGGGTCAAAAAGATGTCCACGTATCGCTTTAAATACTCGTTTGCAATGGACCGGAATTTCCGGAAACTACCGTACTTATGCTGCTTCTTTCGATATGCATATTGACGCAATTCAAGGAGGTGTTGGTATTCGTTTTATGAGAGATGAGGCAGGTCAGGCAACAATTACAAGCCATAATTTGGCTTTGATGTATTCATATCAATTTAAATTATCACGTAAACTTTCATTGCGTATTGGAGCTGAAGTCGGTTTCATGCAAAGATCATTGAATACCAGGAACTTAACCTTTGGAGATCAGATTGACGACCGTTATGGATTTGTTTATGCAACTCAGGAAACATTTGACAATGCCGATAAAATAATGTTTGATGCCGGTGCTGGTGCGGTTATTTATAGCGATATCTTCTACGGAGGAGTTGCTTTTCACCACATTACCGAGCCAAACGAAGGATTTCTGGGAAACTCGAAACTTCCATTCAAGTTTACAGCTCATGCTGGTGCAATGATTCCTATCGGTCGTGGTCGTAAATATGCAGGTGAAGCATTTATTTCACCAAACATCTTGTTTCAACTACAGCAGTCTTTCTACCAGTTAAACGTAGGTATCTACGCAGGTAAAGGGCCATTTGTTGGAGGTATCTGGTATCGTAGTAATGACTCTTTCATTGCTTTGGTTGGGTTTCAAAAAGGAATCTTTAAAATTGGGTATTCTTATGATATTACAATTTCAAGATTGACCAATGCTACAGCGGGTTCTCATGAGATTTCATTAGGCTTCCAGTTCGGTTGCCGTGAGCCTCGTAAGAAATTCAGAACTGTTAAATGTCCATCGTTCTAATTTATTAATCAAGTAGAGATATACTATTAAATGTCAAAGCTTCGTTATATTCACTAATATAATTCACCAAACAACATGAAATCTTTAACTAATCTAAAGTACGTAGGAATAGCTGCCACCGCAGCGATGCTCCTTGCTTCTTGTAGCAAAGAGGTAAGTCGTACTACCGGTTGGAACTACAATGATCCAAACAATGGTGGTTACGAGAAAATTCCGTACATCGAACAAGAAACCGGGCCGGGACTGGTACTTGTAGAGGGAGGTACCTTTACAATGGGCCGTGCCGAGCAAGAGGTAAACTATGACTGGGACAACATTCCTCGTCGTGTAACTGTATCTTCATTCTATATGGATGAGACCGAGGTTACCAATCTTGACTATCGTGAATATTTGTATTGGTTATCACGTGTTTTCGGAGAAGATTATCCGGAGGTGGTAAAAAAAGCAAAACCTGATACCTTAGTATGGAGATCAAAACTTGCTTTCAACGAACCTTATGTTGAGTATTATTTCCGTCACCCTGCATACCAGGACTATCCTGTAGTAGGTGTTGACTGGTTGCAGGCTTCTGACTATTGTGCATGGAGAACTGACCGTGTAAACGAGACCATCCTTATTCGTGAGGGTATATTATATGTAAACCCTAATCAGGTTGCTGAGGATAACTTTAATACTGAAGCTTATTTGGAAGGTCAATACGAAGGTATGATCAACGAGAAAAGTCAGTTAGAAAACCTAGGTCCAGGTGGTGGATACCGCCGAGTTAGAGTAGAGGATGGAATTCTTCTACCAAAGTATCGTCTTCCAACAGAAGCTGAGTGGGAATACGCTGCTTTATCGTTAATAGGTAATACAGACCCTGAAACTGATCGTGAGATCATTAAACAAAAAAGATTATATCCTTGGAATGGTCACATTGCTCGTAACCCTTACGATGATTGGAAAGGAGATTTCCTTGCCAACTTTCGTAGAGGTCGTGGTGATATGATGGGAGCTGCAGGTCGTTTAAATGACCAGGCCGACATTACTGCTCCTGTATTCAATTACTGGCCTAACGATTACGGCTTATACTGTATGGCAGGTAACGTAGCTGAGTGGACAATGGATCTTTATCGTCCTTTAAATACTTTAGAAAATGATGAGTTCCGTCCTCACAGAGGAAACGTTTTCAAAAAGAAGCTTTTGGATGACGAAGGAAACGTTGCTGAGAAAGATAGTTTGGGTCGTATCATTGAAGTTGTTGTAACTGAGAATGATGCTTTGAATCGCAGAAATTATAAAAAATCAGACTATAGAGATTATGATGATGGCGATTACGCTTCATCTATCTACTATAATCAGGAAACTTATAATACTGAAGATAAGAAAAATGATATCATGTATGAGTTCGGAGTTGTATCGTTGATCAACAATCAGGCTCGTGTAGTAAAAGGTGGTTCATGGAAAGATCCTGCATACTGGTTAGTACCAGGAACACGCAGATTCTATGATGAAACTTTAGCTACTGACTGGATTGGTTTCCGTTGTTGTATGGATCGTTTAGGTTCTCCTGTAGGATTAGGAAAAGGCTACGATCGTAAGAGAATGGGCGGCGGACAATACGCTAAATAGTCTTAAGTAAAATATTAAAAAAAAGCCTCGATTTATCGGGGCTTTTTTTATGTCCGAAGTCAAAGACTTCAGACAGCTTTCTTCTTCGATTCCAATTCTTAAGACGAAAGCTATCTGGAGATTATATCTCCGGATTTTAAAATCTCATTCCTACCAATAAATTTACTTCCCAGAAAGGAAGTTCAGCTCTGGGCCAGGAGTTATTTGTATAAGAAGTAAAACCTCCCCCCGCTTGTGGAGTAATAGTTAGGCTCACTTTATGTTTCTTGAGTAATTCAAAGCGATAAGCCCCGAGAAAATCATGAAAAATGGCGAACGATTCATAGTTTACTCCGGTATTTTTCCAATTGTTAAGTCTTCCGTATGCAAAGTTATTGTCTATCTGAATATGAAAGCCCTTCCAGAAAAACTGGCGATAGAACAAGGTGAAGAACTCTTCTGAAAAATGATCCCCGGCTGCATCAGTTCTTTCGGGTTGAATGTTCAATGAAATTCCGAGTTCACCTGAAAAAGTTTTTTTTGCCCAAACTTCTCTTCCGAAATTTACCTTATAGATTCCAGGGAATATTGGCCATACTATGGAAGTTTCTACAAACCATACTTTTTTGTGGAGACGAAGAGAGTCACGATTAGTTTGTGCTTTTAATGTAAACGTAAAAGCAATCAGAAATGCAAGGGTGAAGAAAGTTTTCATATTTCAATATACGAATTGTAATGAATGATTGGATTGAGCTACACATCTCTAGATCTTAACTGGAGTTGGTATCCAGGGCCACGAATGCACTACAACGCCAGATTCTCTATTGCCTCCTGGTAATCATACTGCAAATCTTCATGCAAGGTATCAACCGCTTTTTTTATTTTATCCACTTGGCGTTCATATAGATTTACCATTTGCTGACTTTTATGAATAGAAATCTTGGCGTTTTTTAATTGCTGACAGTAATAAATCAGAATTTCAATTTCTGTTGTTTTTTGTCCGGAATACCGAATGAATTTATTGGCAATACGCAATGCTTTTCTAAAACTCTTTTTAGCAAAATGCATGCTTTTGTAATTTACCAAGCTAAATTGAATATCAATTTCTTCCTTAATAGAAGCTATATAGCCGGCTTCATCATTCGATTCATATAATAAGTAGGTAAGGAGCTCCTTGTTTTCCTTTTTATATTTAGCAAGTCGCATGCAAAGGTCAATCACCTCTTTTTGTGAAAGCGATGTCAAATCTTTTTTTATTTCGCTAACGGATGCTGCTTTCATAATTTTTCGCAATGTTTTTTTAAGTCTGCCGCATGAGTATCAAATCCTGCTTTTACATTTTTTAGGGGCAGAAATATTTTCCCCCAACCACTAAATTTTTCACATGTATAATAATGGACCGACCCATTTTCTAATTGTGTAAGTTTTTGAGTTCTTGAAGCCCTTACCATGCCAATGTTATGAAGAAATCCTGTAAAATCATAGATCCATTCGGCCTCTATGGTTCCTTGGTTGTTATGGGGTGGTTTAAAAAGTTTTACTTGTTCATCAGAAGTGGTCTTTTTCCCATTTTTAAACTGTACTTCAAATTTCATTTTTGTTCCTTCCAATAGAATTTGTTTCTCGATGGTAATTTTTTTTATAAACGAATTCCAGTCACCATATTCTCTGGTATTAATCATTTTATCCCAAATCGTATTAATATCAGAATCAATAGTAGTTTCAACTGTTATGTGGTATTTGTTGCCCATGTTTGTTAACCTGAAGTAAATATATGGATATTTTAATAAAGAATTTATAGGCGTTTATGTATTAGCATTTATTTAAGTCTAATAAAAATTACTAATTTCCATATGTTTGTTATACATAAAATAATATTGCTTATAAATTATTGGAGTCTACTAGAAAGCATCACCCCTTGATTGTATAAAATAAATATCAACAAATTAATTTTTTTTTAATTGATAGTCAGCTATTTATACAAATAAGAATGATGGCTATACAAGTTATAATCAGCCATTTACTTGAAGAGAAGGGTTCTTTTACTTACCTTCACCCCCTTATTAATAAACTAATTCTAAAAATTAATGAAAAAGTTTTTCTTTTGTTTGATATTGCTGGGCTTAGCATTACTGTCAAATTTTCAAAATCTTAATGCACAAAATGTAAACGTTTCTGGTGCCATCGTTGGTAATGGAACGTATCTTGATTTAGGTTCTGCTTTTACAGCCATCAATAGTGGTGGACAGGCTGGAGCTAGTATCATCGTTTCTGTTGTAGCTAACACTACCGAACCAGTAACAGCGACACTTAATCAGGGGGCATGGGTAAGCTTAAGCATTTTGCCAGTTGGAGGTGTACCTAGAACAATAAGTGGAAATATTGTTGGACCGTTAATAGATTTCAACAGTGCTGATAGAGTTGTTGTTGATGGTTTAAATGTTGGAGGTAATGCGCTGATTATTGAAAATACCAATAATACAGCAGCATCTACCATACGCTTCATTAATGATTCACGTTCGGTATTTGTTCAAAATTCTACCATTTTAGGAGCAGGAACTTCAGTAACAACTGGAACAATATTTATTTCAACTTCTGCCGGAGGCGGCGGTAACGATAGTATCGCATTTAATACTTGTACAATAGGTGCAAGTGGAGCTAATTTTCCAACAAATGGAGTTTATTCTTCTGGAACATTTGGTCAGGAAAATAGCAGTATAGGTTTCAATACATGTAATATTCCAAACTTCTTTAATGCAACTGCTATTTCACGCGGAATATTTGCTGATGCAGGAAATACAGATTGGATTATCCAAGGTTGTAAATTTTATCAGGCAGCATCACGGACTTATACAGCAGCCAATACCCATCGTGCAATACAAGTTAATTCGGGTAATAACCACTCAATAAGTGGTAATACAATAGGGTTTGCTACTTCGGGTGGAACTGGCGCATATACAATGCAAGGTTTAATTGCAACGCGTTTTATTGCTATCGATTTAGGTGTTGGTACCCTTATTGCATCTTCGGTGCAGGGTAATACTATTTCAGCTATTGGTATCAGTACAACTAGTGGGGCAACTACTTTAAACGGAGTTCTTTGCGGTATAAATATTACTTCAGGTAATGTAAATGTTGGTTCAGTAACTCCCAATATTATTGGTGGTAATGCTGGTATAGATTTATTTGGCAGTATAACCTCTACAAGTGGAGCACTCGTAGTAGGTATAAATTCATCTTCTACAGGTACCATTGTTATTCAAAATAATATAATAGGCGGTTTAACATCTACTGCATTAGTTGCTGCAGTTGCAGGATCTGTAACTGCAGTGAATGTTTCTGGAAGTGCATTATCTATGACTATCGCAGGTAATACCATTGGTAATGCAACTGCTAATAATATGAGAGGTGGTACACTAGGCCTAACAACAGCCGGTACACTAGCGATTGGTATTAATACTCCTTCTACTCTATCAACAGCATTAGTTATTTCAAGTAATACCATTCAAAATTTTAGTGCTTATGGAACAGCTACCACAGCTATAGTTAGAGGAATAGTTGGTAATGCTTTAAATGCAATTGTTTCGGGCAATATCATTCGAAATTTAACCACTGCAAGCACAATGGTTGGTTATACCAGCGGATCTGTTGGTGCATTAGGTATTCTTGTTGCTAGTGGCACAAACACGGTTATTAATCAAAATACAATTAGTAACATATCGAATACCAATACAGGTACAGGTAATTTTTCTGTACTAGGTATATCATGTGCAGCTGCCACCAATACAACAGTTTCTAATAATACTATTTACGATTTGTCTAATGCTGGAACAGGTACTACCGTTACTGCACCTCCTGTTATTGCGGGGGTTTTAGTTCGTTCTGGTACAACGGCTATTAATATATACAATAATATGATTTCATTGGGTACAGGCCAAACAACCAATACAGCCATCTTGGGTATTGTAGGTAACCATGGTTCTGCACCAGATCCAACTGTTAGAATTTATCACAATACAATTAATATAGCAGGAACGGTAGGGGTAGGTGCTTTGCCAAGTTTTGGTATCGCAAGAACAGATTTTACCGCCACTGCCAGAACAGCACCTTTTGATGTTAAAAATAACATTGTTACCAATACCCGTACTGGTGGAACAGGATTCCATTTTGCCATTGCGAATAACTATGGTGCACTTACTAGCAGCGTTACTGGTTGGCCAGCGAATGCTTCTAATAATAATGTGCTTAATGCAAATGCTGCAAATGTTGGATGGTGGTCAAATGTTAATCAAACTTTTGTAGGATGGCAAACCGCTTCATCATCTGATGCCGTGAGTTACTCTGGTATTACTGTAACATACGTTAATCCAGCAAATGATCTGCATTTAAATATGGGAGTAACACCTACATTTATTGAATCAGGTGGACAAACCATTGCTATGGTTCCAACCGACATTGATGCTCAAAACAGACCAGGTCCAGCAGGATCGGTAAATGGTGGAGCAACTGCTCCAGATTTAGGTGCTGATGAGATTGATGGTGCGCCTGTTGTTTGTGTTTCTGCTAGTGGTGGAACAATTACACCAACAACCTATACACGTTGTGAAAATCAAACTCAATTGCTTACCTCAGTTGGAGCAACTGCGGGTTTTGGCATTACATACCAATGGAAAGTTTCAGCAACCCCAGGCGGTCCATATGCAAACGTAACAGGAGGTACTGGTGCTACCACTACTTCTTATACTACTGGCCCATTGGCAGCAGGAACTTTTTATTATGTTTTAGAAACAACATGTTCTGCAGGACCTCTTACCGGTTTAAGTAATGAGGTTACCGTAACTGTTAACCCAGCTCCTAGTATTAGTGTAACTCCAACTTCAGGAAATATTTGTCAGCCAGGTGGAACTGCAATACCATTAACTGCTTCTGGAACTTCCGTTTCTTATGCATGGCTTCCGGTTGCAGGTTTAACACCAGCTACAGGTACTAATGTAAGTGCTTTACCAACAGCTACCACTACATATACAGTTACTGGAACAGATGGAATTGGTTGCACAAATTCAGCAACGGCAGTAATTTCTGTTTTTGAAATACCTAGTATAACTGGAATAAGTGCAACTCCAAATTCAGTTTGTTCGGGTGCAAATTCTCAATTACAAGTTGATGCAGGACTTACAACTGCTTATACAATAAGTAATATTACCTATTCAGCTAATACAACACCTGGAGCAGGTGTAACTACATTGGCAAATGCTAGTGTTGCTGTAACAGCATTGTCCGCTGGTAATTTGGATGATGGTGTATGGCAAAACCAAACTTTACCGTTTGCTTTTTCTTTCTTTGGAACCAGCTATACGTCATTTGCAGTTAGTACAAATGGGTTTATGGTATTAGGAGCAGGTGCACCCAATACATTTACTAGTTATGGTATCGCTTTCCCATCTTTAACACCAGGAAGACCATCAATAGGAGCAACATATTCTGATCTTGACTTTAGAACTATTGGAACTATCGAGTATTTTACTCTTGGTGTTGCACCAAATCGTGCATTTGTAATCAATTGGAAAAATGGTAATTTTTACAATGCAGTTGGGGCTATCAATACCCAAATGATCATTTATGAAACTACTAATATAATTGAAGTTCATACGACCAATTCATCTGGAACTAATGCTGCTGTAGAAGGTATTCAAAATGCTTCTGGCACAACTGCTTATACTGTAGCTGGTCGTAACAATGTTACTTGGCCGGTTGTTATTCCTGATGCATATCGTTGGTCACCGTCAGGTACTCCTGTAACTTATGCATGGTCTCCTGCTACTTTCCTTAGTAGCACAACCATTAGCAATCCAATGGCTAATGCTATAACATCTACAACTACTTATACTGTTACAGTTTCGAATGGAGGATGTTCAACAACAGCCTCAACAACCATTACTTCTGGAACTGCGCTAACAAGTTCAGCTATTACTACTAATTCACCAGTTTGTCAGGGAGCGGATATTATTGCAACCGCAAATCCTTCAGGTGGTGGTGCACCTTATACATATAGTTGGACAGTTGATGGTGGAGCACCCTTTACTTCTCCAACAGCTACAGTTACCTTATCAGGTTTAACTTCTGGTCCACATACTATTATTTCAACTGTTACTGATGCTTGCTCTGCAACTACAATGCAATCAACTTCTGTTACAGTAAATACTCGACCTACAGTTTCAGTAAGTACAACCCCAGCAATAACATCTGTATGTGTAGGATCAACTTATACCTTAACTGGTAATGGAGCGTCAGCTTATACATGGTCTCCGTCAACTTTCTTAAGTGCCGTTACCGGAACGAATGTGAATGTAAGCGGAACAGTAACTAATTTTACCCCAGTTACTTATACAATTATTGGTACTGATTTAAATGGTTGTATTGATACTGCCACTCAGGCGGTAACTCTAGCTCCTCCGCATACAATGGCTGTTACCAATAGTGGTTCTCCAATTTGCGCAGGGACAACGGTAAATCTTGCTTTAACTGATAGTGTTGTTCTTACAGGACCAACTAGTTTACCAGTGGGTTATTGTGCAGCAGGCGCTACTACTTGCGACGAAGCGGTTAATGCAATTACATTCAATACTATTTCTAATACTTCTGGCTGTACTGGAGGTTATGCAAATAATACTACTATTTCAACAAGTGTTGTTCCTGGATCTTCTTATCCTATAAGCATAACTACAACTGCCTATTATACTGGTGATCAGTGTAGTGTTTGGTTCGATTGGAATCGGGATGGAGATTTTGGAGATGCGGGTGAAACTTATGTGATACCTTATTCTGGTGCTGGTGGAATTTTTAGTTCTTCAGTTTTAGTTCCAGTAGCAGCATCTTATGGAGCCACTGTGATGAGAGTTAGAATGGCCTATACGGGACTTGTTGATCCATGTGGAATTCCTATCTATGGTGAAGTGGAAGATTATAAAGTGATATTAGAATATAGAGCTGTTGCTCCTGGAGCAAATACGTATGTATGGTCTCCTGTTACTACACCAGCTACAGGAACCGCGGTTTCTGATGTACCTACCAATACAACACTTTACACAGTTACGGGAACAGATGCTATTGGATGCACGGTAACAGGAACCACGAATATTGTTGTTAACCCTCTTCCAACACCAACTGCATCCAACACTGGAGCATATTGTGCAGGTACAACTATTCAATTAAGTTCACCAACGGGATCAGTTACTGATGATTGGACTGGACCAGGTGGATATGTACAGAATGATACTCAAAACCCAACTATAGCTTCTTCAACAGTTGCAATGAGTGGTGTTTATACTGTAACAGTTACTAACGGAAGTGGATGCAGCGCAACTGCAACAACAACAGTTCTTGTAAATACACTGCCAACAGCATCGGCTACGAACACTGGTCCATACTGTGTTGGAGCAACAATCCAATTGAATTCAGTTGGAGGATCTGCGACAGATGATTGGTCAGGTCCATCTTCGTATTCGGTAACCAATGTTCAAAATCCAACTATTCCAGCATCAACGGTGGCAATGGACGGAGTTTATACAGTTACAGTAACTGATATCAATTCATGCAGCGCAACTGCGACAACAACAGTTGTTGTTAGTCCTTTGCCTGCGCCTACGGCTACTAACACCGGACCATATTGTGTAGGTTCAACTATCCAGTTGAATTCACCTACAGGATATGCAACAGATGATTGGACAGGTCCATTATCCTACACTGCAACAAATATCCAAAACCCAACAATCGCATCTTCAACAGTTGCGATGAGCGGTGATTACACGGTAACAGTTACAGCTCCTGGTGGATGCAGTGCAACTGCGACAACAACAGTTGTTGTAAATGCTTTACCGACTCCTACAGCAAGCAATACAGGACCATATTGTGAAGGTTCAACTATACAGTTGAACTCACCTACAGGATCAGCAACAGATGATTGGTCAGGTCCATCTTCTTACTCTGTAGTAAATGTTCAGAATCCAACAATCGCTTCTTCAACAGTTGCAATGAGTGGAGTATATACTGTAACAGTTACAAACGGAAGTGGATGTAGTGCAACAGCAACAACAACAGTTGTAGTAAATGCATTGCCATCACCAACAGCTAACAATACCGGACCATATTGTCCTGGTGCAACAATTCAGTTAAATTCTCCAACTGGATCTGCAGCAGATGACTGGACAGGTCCATTGTCATACGCTCAAAACAATACACAAAACCCAACCATTGCTTCTTCAACAGTAGCTATGAGTGGTGATTATACTGTAACTGTTACTAACGGAAGTGGATGTAGTGCAACCGCAACAACTACTGTTGTTGTAAATCCGTTGCCAACACCAACGGCTTCTAACACTGGCCCATACTGTGTAGGTTCAACTATTCAGTTGAATTCAGTTCCATCATCAGCTACTGATGATTGGACAGGTCCATTGTCATACACTTCTATAGATGTTGCAAATCCAACGATTTCATCATCAACAGTAGCAATGAGTGGGGTGTATACCGTTACAGTAACAAATGCTGCCGGATGTAGTGCAACAGCAACAACTACTGTAGCAGTTAATCCATATCCAGTTGTAAACTTAGGTCCTGATGTTGTTCAACCTAATCCTCCTGCAATATTAGATGCAGGTGCAGGTTTCGGATCATACCTATGGAGCACAACTGAAGTTACTCAAACGATTTCTATTAACACGAATGGACAATACATTGTTTCAGTTACAACTGCAGGTTGTTCAGATAGTGATACCATCAACGTTAACTTTACTAGTGGTATCGTTAATGTAAATGGATCTACAACAACTATGAAATTGTATCCTAATCCAACAAGTGGTCCGTTTAGTGTTCAAATTGATAACCTTGAAACTAATAACCTAACAATTGATATTCTTGACATGACAGGACGTGTAGTTTATACTCGTTTTGTTGGTTCAGTTAGTGGAAATGTTATTGAGGCATTCGATATGACCACATTAAGAATGGGAGCATATACAATTAGAATGACAGCTAATGGTAAATCAAATCAATTGAGATTTGTCATTAATCAATAATCTCATTATTCAATACTAGAAAAATGCCGTTCAAAATGAACGGCATTTTTTTTACAATCATTTTTACAATCAGAGTTGTTCAATCAACGTATTTGCTTTTTCCGAAAGGATATTGATGAGTTCCTTTTGGCCATAGGTGTAAACATCTTCGATTCCAAGTACACGAATCTTTTTATCGAACTTCCTAATGTTGTTTGATCTTATCCATTCACGATGTTTGTTTTCCATCACAAATATTTCATCGGCCCAATCAAGCAACTCCTCTGTTAAAGCTTGAGTTCCTAGTTGGTCGCAGATCTTTTTATTCGTTCCAGCTGATTCAAATTCAAAATCAGGGTGTCGTTCATGAAAATAATCTTCCGCCGTTCTTGATCGATCCTTGTTTGCCGAACAAACGAATAATATTTTCAATGCTGAAACTAATTTTAGATTGACAAAATGATTTATTGTTTTACGAACTTTTTAATAATCATATTTTTATCTGAAATGAGATACAATAGATAATTTCCAGAGGCTAAATTTTCTATTTGAATAGAATTATCAGGACCAAGATTGCCAGTTGAAACAGTTTTACCATTATTGTCCACGATATTCCAAATAAACTTCTCTCCATTGAGCTGTTCAATAGTTTTTACATAAAGAATATTAGTTGCTGGATTCGGATATATATTGATTCCATCATTTGTGATCTCTTCAAGTCCACTTGTATTTAGAGTTGATCTTAATACATAGTGATAAACAGAACCGGGATTCAACGTTTGTTGGAATACATTCATATTTACAACAGATGAAGGTAAAACGGCAAAATTAATTGTAGGACTCGTTTTATCGAACCAATACACATTTATAGAATCGTATCCAATATCCGAAGTAATATTGAAGTATGCGGTAACAGTGGAATCCAGACTTTTGTTAAGCGCTACAATGTGTAATGTTTTATTTACGGTATCTTCCACCGAGCAATGCACGGTGCTGTGATAATTGTCATTACTGCTACAAGTTGTGTAGAAGCCTGTAAACGGTTCTGCAATATCATCGTAAATTCTAATGGCGCTTAAACTGAAACCTGAAAATCCGCCCCATTTACTGGCAAATGAAGTTCCTGTCCTTGCAAATGCACCCAAAGCATCTGCTTGGGCAAGCCCACCACTTATATGATCATCTGCTCCATAATCGTATTCGGTAACTCCCAATTGTGTGTTTGGGTAATAAGTATTTATCTGAGTTTGTAAAGTAGGAAGTATGGGTAAACTTCCACTATACCATTGTCCAATCCATCCATCTTCCACATAAGTATTATCCCACAATGAACGTGGCAGCTGAATTCTTTCTGCAACACGACTGGCAGTAGTATCTGTACTGTAAATGTTTCCAACGTTTACATCAGGATACCAATGCACAGTTAGCACATCTAATAAACGATGCCCGGCTGCTATAGATGCTAATCTCATTGAATCTAAATACACACTTAAAAAATATGGATAGGTTCCGCTATAACTTCCCCAATCACTTGCACCTTGATACTGGGTGTATTCATAAAATCCATACGACTCAGGGCCAAAAACTTTTACCGTTGCATCCATTTGTTTAACTCGTTTTGCCAATGCGATTGATCTTTGCATCATTTCAACAACCGTTGGAGCGGTCGGATGAATTCTAGGATGTGTACTTGGCCATAAAGTAGTTTCGTTATCTAAAATAAATGCTTTTACTCCGGTTGTTGTCGTTGCATTTCCAAAATTACTGATGAGGAAATTCATATACTCATCCATGTAAACAGTATTATCTGCAGTGCTTGGAATTAAACTAAACGGACCGGGTTTGGTATTTTGCACAGCACACCATCTGCTACTCGGAGCAGTTTGTCCAACCGCTACCAGACCTATTTTATCCTTGGCAACATAGCCAGCCATTTGTAAAGTTACTGCACTAAAAGCGTTATGAGCATTACAACTATCAATAAAAGAAGTAGTAACAATTCCTGGGATGGTATCCTGCGGATAATTTATTCCACCTACCCATGTAAGGTAGTCATCGCTTTGATGTAAATAATCTTGTCCTGCGTTGCTGGCATTGTTTTCCCAGTTATAACCGGTAATGCGGTTTCCTCCCTGACGCATAAAATTTGCACCGGAATATCCTCCATTACATGATCCGAATATATAAGGACTAATCGGTATATATCCGGTATTGGTATTAATGGTATAGGTTACACTAATCTGTGCATTCGCTTGAAAAGAAAATAAGATGAATGCTAAGGCTAACAGAATATATTTCATAGGAACGTGATTTGGTGTTATAAATGTAGGGATTATTTAAATGTATTCAAATTGTTGGGTGGCTTAATCCGTGTTTCGCTATATCTTTTAAAGCAGGATGCTAGGTGCTGGATGAAGGATGTATATTTCGCCGCTTTCTTCCAGCATCTAACTTCCAACATCCAGCTTTTAAAAGGATACCGCTTCACCCGTGGCCACTCGGGGCTTAATTCATCATCTCCTTTATTACGAATCATTCTGCTAATTTTGATGGATGAAGATCGCAATTATAGGCGCTGGTGCCGCAGGATGTTTTGCCGCTGCGAATATGCACGTTTCCTCTGACGATGAGATAGTCATCTTCGAAAAAACAGGGAAGAGCTTACAAAAAGTGAAGGTCTCAGGTGGTGGTAGATGTAATATTACACATGCATGCTACGAAGTACCAACATTAATTGAGAAATATCCAAGGGGTAAACAGTTACTCAAAAAAACCTTTTATCAATTCGGACCTAAAGATACCATTGATTGGTTCGAAAGTCGGGGAGTTCAAATTAAAGAAGAAGTAGATGGAAGAATGTTTCCTATTACCGATAATTCTGAATCCATCATTAATTGTTTAATGAAAGAGTTGGAGAAAAAGAAAATCAACATTGAATATCATAAAGGGGTAAAGAAAATTGAAAATAAAAACGATCAATTTGAAATTTCGTTTTCTGACAAAACAAACTTTGTTGCTGATAAAATTTTAATTGCTTGTGGAGGTTTTTCAAAACCAGAACAGTATAAATGGCTTATTGAAACGGGTCATTCAATTGAAGAACCGGTTCCCTCATTGTTTACTTTTAATATGCTGGGAAATCCTATTACCGAATTAATGGGAGTAGTGGTTCCAGATGCAATTGTAAAAATTTCAGGAACAAAGATTAATTCAACTGGACCTTTGTTAATTACTCATTGGGGAATGAGTGGCCCGGCAATACTTCGTACTTCTGCTTGGGCTGCCCGTGAATTGGCAATAAAGAATTATGAATTTGCGATTTTAGTCAACTGGCTAAACGGAAAAACAGAAAATAAATTAAGAGATCAGATTTCGGGAATACGTCAATCGATTGGAAAACAATTGGTTGTAAACAAAAATCCATTTAATCTTCCGAAAAGGTTTTGGGAATTTCAGTTGTGGAAATTAAAAGTTGATCCAAATGTAAAATGGGGCGAGTTTTCTGCGAAAGATCAAAATAGGCTAGTGGAGGCATTAATCAATGATCGTTATGAAGTAAAAGGTAAAACTACTTTTAAAGAAGAGTTTGTAACCTGTGGTGGAATTAATTTGAACGAAGTAGATCCGGCAACTATGGAAAGTAGAATTTTACGGGGAATATTTTTTGCAGGAGAAATTTTAGATGTGGATGGAATTACCGGAGGTTTTAATTTTCAACATGCCTGGGCATCAGGGTTTATTGCAGCGAAGGGAATGGGAGTTATATAATAAACCAAAATGTCATCCCTACGGGATTGTGACCGTTAGATCGTTTGATAGTTTCGGAAATGCTAAAGTGAATAGAAGCGTTTTTTTATAAATTCCGTAGGCTGATATTTTGGTTAAAATTTCCGTGTACGTTTTGAAATGAGTGCCGTAGGTACGATATTTCTGGTTTGGGAATTACTAAACGTTCTTTTTCTTCAACTGACTGCAAATACTATCCTGATTATTTCTATAGTAGATATACGTATTCAACTTTAACTTTCCCACTTTGTATTTTTCATTTGCCCGCTGATAAAATTCGTAATCCTGCGAGTAGATATCTTTAAACAATAATTCTTTAAAGATGGAAGCTTTTCCGAATAAGGTTCCCGTAATAATGCAATCATCTACGTGAATCGTTTTAGTATTATCGAATCTATCTGGAACATAATATTCATCATCATTATCTACTACCGTTTCTGTTGTGGAGGCAATAAGATCATAATTTTTTATTTGCTCTAAACAAGCGGATATATGATGGGGTTTATATTCATCATCCGAATCACAAAAACCTATATAATTTCCATTCGCTTCTTCTATTCCTCTATTCAATGTTTTTGGAAACCCACTGTTAGGATGAAAAAAATATTTGATCTTCGAATCATTAATTTCATCAATATATTTTTTCAACGGAACGGTAAGCTCATCTTTGCTTCCATCATTTACAATCAATAATTCAAAATCATTGAAATCCTGAGCCAGAACAGATTCAATAGCTCGTTTTACCAATACAAATTCAGTATTGTAAACGGTAAGTATAAGGGATACTTGTGGAACCTGATTCATTCAATAAAAATACAATAAATCATCTATCATTCCATTTCGCCTTCGTCGTCATCAAATGCATCTTCATCTGGAGCATCGCCAAAGTTATAATTGAATTCATCTATCAAGGTTCCTCCATCAATATCAATCTCGGTATTAGAATGTTCTCCTTTAGGATATTCCCAGATTATATAATCAATCTCTATATGTTTTCCACAAACACATTTTTCGGTATAATGCCATCCATATTTATGTTCAGCATCTTCAGTATCCTCATTTTCCTCTGCATCCAATGGATGGAACTCTGCCACTTCATCGGGTATATCATGTCTGTGACCGCATTCGTTGCAGCTAAAAGAAAATATGCCAGAGATGATGTCTTTCATGAAATTCGTTTACGTAACATTAGGAATTTAGTTGGGAGTTTAGTTTTTTTTAAATCTATCTGTCAAATAAGAGCAGGAAAGGTAGAGCCACCTTTCTATAATAATCCAGGCATACCCTAAAAAGCAAAAAAGCCTTCCGCAATGCGAAAGGCTTTTTTAAATTATAGGTAACTAAGGATTACTTAGTATTTAATACCATTTTTTCTTTGATACGAGCAGATTTTCCGCTAACACCACGTAGGTAGAATAAACGTGCTCTACGAACTTTTCCTCTTTTCAATACGTCAACAGAAACAACAAATGGAGAAGAGATAGGAAAAATTCTTTCCACACCTGTTCCGTTTGAAATTTTACGAACTGTAAAAGTAGCGGTAGCCCCTTCTCCTCTTCTCTGTAAAACAACACCTTGGAAAGTTTGGATACGTTCTTTGTTTCCTTCTACAATTTTATAATCAACACTTACTGTGTCACCTGCTTTAAAATCAGGAAGCTCAATACCTTTTGTGTATGTGTCCTGGATAAATTTTACTGCGTCCATATCAAATACCCCGTTAATTGGGGCTGCAATGATACAACTTTTTTTGATGTTCTGGAAATCAAACCTGGTTAATTTTCATATTTTCATGCAGTTTTTTAACCCAAATTCATCATGATCAAGCCAAATATGCCATTTGCTGATATCCACCAGCATCCCAATTTGAAATCCTTTTATAGCGGATATCCGTATCCCACAAGGAATATATGGGAATATATGGAACATAATACCGACCAAAAAGGTACTACTGCCAAATTTAGTCTAAAAAACTCCGATGAGGTGGCCAAGTTCTCACAGACCAATTTTTACGAACTAATTAAGGGCAATGTCCGCATTCCTACTGTATCGTTGTATCCAATGGAAACTGGTTTTTTGGATTTTAGGAACATTGCCGAAATGGTGACCAGCAAAAATGGACGAGATACGATGGCTGAAATCATTACTGGGTATGGAGTTGATGCCATTAGGCACCTAAGAACCAATGATGATTATTATAGCCTTTTATACAAGGAGTATAGATATATGTATGATAACCAAGGTAAAAGTCCTTGTGGGAAGTACGAATATGAGGTAGCGAAGGATTATAAGCATTTAAGAGGGATTTTGAATAAAGGGCCTCATACCATAGCAGTTGTTCTTTCGGTAGAGGGAGCTCATGTATTTTTTGATAGGGCTATGCTTACTGGTGAATTGAATAAAACGGAAATGCGTCATAGACTTATTGACCATATTGGTCAGGTAAAAGAATGGGAAGTACCTCCATTTTCTATCAATTTATGTCACCACTTTTACAACGGATTATGCGGCCATAGCCGCAGTTTTTCGGGACTGTTAAGTTTGGGTTTACTTAACCAGAATAAGGGGATTGAGCTGGGTTTTACCGGTTTGGGAATTATTGCTGCTCGGGAATTGGTAAGTCGTCAAAATGGAAAAAGAATAGTTATTGATACCAAGCACATGAGTCTAAAAGGTCGCCAGCATTATTATAACTGGGTACGATCTTATAACCGTATTTCTAACTCCGATAAGATTCCAATTATTTGTAGTCATACCGGAGCGAATGGATATAAAACAATGGCAGCGTCTATTCAGAAAAAAGACAATCATAAAAAAATGACCAAGCATCATTTTAATCGTTGGAGCATTAATATTTCTGATGAAGAGACCCGAATTATTCATGAAAGCAGCGGGCTCATTGGCATCATGATGGATAAATATAAAATGGCCGGCAATAAATTCTTTGAAAAACTTAAAAATTTAAAAGAGAAACAAGCCATAAAAGATGCCTACTCAGAAGCATTTATGGATAATGTAATCCAAATGGTACAGGCGGTGAGTAAGCCAAGTGCCTGGGACATGATTACTTTAGGGACTGACTACGATGGCGCAATTCCTCATGTGGATTGTTACGAAAAAAGCAGCAAATTGCCTGAGTTTTACGATCAATTGATCGGTTATTTGGAGAAAACCAAACATGGTAAAGAATATTGGTACGGACTAAAACCCGAACAAATTGCGAATAAGATCTTTAGCGAGAATGCTCTTGGATTTTACGAAAAGCATTTTGTATAGTAAGTATAGGGGTACTTTATCCTAATAACTTAGGAACTAAATAACCAATAACTAAATTTTCTATCTTTGTAAAACATTCAGAAAAGTTGAACATGAAAAATAAGCAGATTTATTTAACAGTGTTTTTAATGGTAGTAGCTTCCGTAACTCTTTCTATCTACCTGAGAGTTAATAATCATCCATTAAATTTTGCTCCTTTAACAGCTATCGCATTGTTTGGTACTGCATATTTACCTAAAAGATGGATGGGTCTTGTATTGGCATTTATATCCTGGGTAGTTAGCGACATTTTTGTGAATGCATATACGCAAGCAGAGTATGCGCATAACGAAACTTATTTTTACAGTTTTACCGCAATAGGAGTTTATTTAAGTTTGCTTTTAATAATTCTATTGTCAGCAACATTGAGAAAAGGAGTTGGAGTAGGTAAACTCTTTGGAGTAACCATTGCATCAACGCTTATATTCTTTTTTGTAACCAACAGTCTTTGTTTCTTCGAAGGAAATCTTTACGGACCAGGCATACAAGGTTATTTAAAATGTATTGCCGCAGGAATACCATTCTATCGAAATACATTTTTAGGAGATCTTTTTTATGTAACCGTTTTCTTTGGGTCATATTATTTAATTAACAGAAGATCATTAAAACCAGCATTCGCTTAAAATATTTTTTTCCTTTTTATTGAAGCCTTCTTAATTTAGAAGGCTTTTTTATTTATGGTAGTCTAGACGTCTTAGGGGTTGTCTCCACATAAATCCGAATGTTTATTTAATAGACGTGCATTTGCACGTCTATTAAACCGCAAAATATTATCTTTACTGTTCGGATATGTCGCATTCATATATTTCATATTGGGAAAACGAAACCTGGCTAAAGGATATTGATATTTCTATTCTTGGAAGTGGAATCGTTGGGTTGTCTTCAGCATATTTTTTAAAAAAGAAATATCCTAAAAAAAACATAGTTGTTTTTGAAAGAGGCTTTTTGCCACATGGAGCAACCACACGTAACGCAGGATTCTCCTGCTTCGGAAGTGCAACCGAAATTTTGAGTGACATTAAAAAAAACGGAAAAGAAAAAGCTTACGAACTTGTAAAAGATAGATTCAGCGGATTAAATTCGCTCATCCAATTACATGGACCCGATAATATCGGTTATGAAAATTTGGGTGGATATGAAATATTCACAAACGAGGATGCCAACGTTTTTGAAGAAACAAAAACGAAACTTGATGAGTTGAACAAAGATTTGCAAGATGTTTTGCAGATTAAATCAAAAGTATATCAGGTTTCAGATAAATCAAGATCATCAGAACTTGGATTGTCAAATGTTGTAGGAATGTTCTTTAATCCATGGGAAGGACAAATTCAAAGTGGATTGCTGATTAAGAGTCTTACAAAATTATGCAGAGATGCAGGAGTTGAAATTTTTACCGGCATAGAAATTACAAAATTTGAAAATCATAGTTCGGGAGTATCATTGATGACAAATAATTCTGTTGAAATTAAAACGAAGGAATTATTGATTACAACAAATGGTTTTGCAAAACAATTTGTCCCGGATCTGGATGTTCAACCTGCACGAGGACAAGTTTTGGTAACATCACCCATAGAAGGATTAAAACTGCTAGGAGCATTTCATCACCACGAAGGTTTTGATTATTTTAGAAATGTGGGTAACCGTGTATTGCTGGGTGGTGGTAGAAATTTAGATATTGATAAGGAAATCACCCCTCAAATGGAACGCAACGATAAAATATATGAATATCTCATGCGTTTTCTTTCCGAAACTGTTATTCCGGGAAAGAAATTTGAGATAGAATTTGAGTGGAGTGGCATCATGGGAGTAGGGGAAGATAAGAGTCCGATTATTCAACATATTCAACCAAATGTTATGGTTGCAATTCGAATGGGAGGCATGGGTGTTGCTATTGGAACAGAGGTGGGAAAAAAAGTATCTCTCTTGTTATAACAGTTTCTTTTCTACTCTACCGTTTTTAAACTCTCCAAATATTCTTTGAGTTTATATGTATCGATATCTGCTGCAGGGCAATAGGCATCACAATTATTTGTAATGAACATTCTGCCCATAGAATTATAGGCGGTAGTTATAAAGAGCTTTGTTCCTGCTTTTATATGTTCTTTTTGAAGGATAGCGCATTCCGTTCTTAAATCAAAGAATACTGTTATTGGCTTCATTATATCCTTTATGTATTTAGAACCATAGAAAATCTCATCGATCTGTAAAGTAACTTCTAGATGAAAAGCCGATTCTACAGCAATTACCTCCGCAGTAAAAAAGGTATAATTGGCTCCGCTATATACCTTTTCATCGAGGGCATCCTCATTGTAGGTCGGACCACAGTTACATGCTGAAACATGTCCTATACTCGACCAAACTGCAAGAATAATAAGTGGAATTATTTTCTTCATAGCGTATTAAACAAATTTAAAGGTTTGCTTGAACCAACTACTTAAAAATAAATTAATTTTAGATGAATTAATTAACAATGCTTGAACCAGTTTTAAACCGAGATTATCTCCTCAAGTTCACCAATTCCTTGTCTTATCATGGTAATCGTTTCTTCAGTACAATCAAGCACCGTAGAGGGTTCGTTGTTGCCATAACCCCCATCCACAACTATATCTACTTTAGCTTCCCAATTGGTTGAGATCAAATCTGGATCAGTTGTATAATCAACAATCTCATCATTGTCATGCACCGAGGTTACAATTAATGGAACACATAACTCATTAATAATACATAAAGGAATATTGTTATCAGGAATGCGAATTCCTACAGTTTTCTTTCCAGGAAATATTTTGCTAATGGCGCCGTTCGATGGAACAATAAAAGTAAATGGGCCAGGTAATAAACGATTCATCATCTTGTAATGATCTTTATTAATGGGTTTGGTATATTCACTTACCATCGATAGATCAGAAAATAAAAACGAAAATTTACATTTATCAATCGAACTACCTTTTAATGCCGCCAGCTTTTTTATTCCTTCCGGGTTATTTGCAGCACAAGCAATTGCGTAAACAGAATCAGTGGGTATAATAACGAGTCCTCCTTTATTAAGAGTTTCAGTTAAAATAGAAATATGTCTTGCGGCAGGACTTTTTGGATAGATTTTAAGTTTCATAATCTTGCGGGGGTTTAATAGTTAATATTCGGTTATAATAAACTACCGCAAGAAAATGATTAGTATTTGGTTACCAAATATTAACTGTTCGCCTTTTGATAGTCTTGTAAAAATTTTTCCAGACCTATATCTGTTAGCGGATGATTCAACAATGCAGTAATTGCACTTAAGGGGCAAGTAACCACATCAGCTCCAATCAAAGCACAATCAATAATGTGCATTGGGTGACGAACAGATGCTGCTAAAATATCTGTATCGTATCCGTAATTATCATATATAGTTCTAATCTCTTCAATTAATTTCAATCCACTTGTAGAAATATCGTCTAATCTTCCGATGAAAGGAGAAACATAACTTGCTCCTGCTTTAGCTGCTAATAATGCCTGCCCTGCGGAAAATATTAAAGTACAGTTTGTTTTAATTCCTTTATCCGAAAAATATTTTAATGCTTTTACACCATCTTTTATCATGGGAACTTTTACCACGATTTGAGGATGAAGTGCTGCTAATTTTTCTCCTTCTTCAATAATCCCTTTATAGTCCGTTGAAATTACTTCGGCACTTATATCTCCACCCTTAACAATGTTGCAAATCTTTACATAGTGATCCAAAATATTTTGGGCGCCTCCAATACCTTCTTTTGCCATAAGTGAAGGATTAGTTGTTACTCCATCCAAAACACCTAATTCCTGTGCTTCTTTAATTTGATCAAGATTTGCTGTGTCAATAAAAAATTTCATAATAATATGTGGCTTTTAGTGCCAGGTGATTTGATTTTTAAATGTAGGGCAAAAGCCACAGAAAACAAACTTAACCAGCAGTTTTTAATAATAATTTCAGGGCGAATTTACTATGTGATTGATTATTTGCAACATTGATTTTTTTGCCCAGGTCATAAATGGATGAAAGCTTCTTGGGGGGCCTTGCCTACGGGGGATTTCGCTCATTTTAAAGTTATTGGCAAGATTTAAACAAAAAAACCCTCACGGTAAACCGGGAGGGTTCTGCTTTATGAGTAGAACGAACTATTTTTAAGGACTTTAGGTCCAAAGAAGCATAAAGGCAACCATAATACGGTGTTATTACCTAATTGGTTGGAATAGGATTGGCGTTTCAAAAGTTGCCATTATATTTTAAAGAACCTGTTTTTAACTACCCTTAATGGGGAGGACCACCTTTTTTTGGTGCCATCATCATTAAAATGTCGTCAATTATATTTTTAAACTTTTTCTTTTGCTCGTCATTACAAATCTGATACACCTTTACAAAATGTTGATAGGTGTAAATCTCAATTTGTTTTTGAGATCTTGAAATGTTTGTTGCAATGGAATCAGCTTTTACATTATCACCAGCAATAATCACATCAGGAAACATGTCTCTTTGCATTTTCATACTGTCCTGCATATTTCGCATCTGACCCTGATGTTCTTTTTTGAGATCTTCAAATTGAGATTGCTGTTTTTCATCAAAGCCTAATTCTTCAGTAATAAAGTTCGCAGGTCCTTCGTGATTACCTCTGTCACCTCTATGATGTCCCGCATGAACTCTGCTTAAGAAGAGAAATACGAGGGTCCCTAAATTAATAATCAAGAGAAAAAAGATAATGACTTTTAAAAACTTATTCTTTTCCATATTCATCAATAGGTATAAACATGGTTATTAAAATAAGTGGATTCAGCTTTTGGCTCTGATATTGAATCACTATTGTAAACATAAAGTCCAATAGCCAAATTGAGTCCCAAAATCAACAACATACAACTCGCCATTTGCAAAACCGTAATCCGTTTAAAAACTCCCGGAGCTGGCTTCTGCATTTGTTCTTTAATACGTGTAAGCAAAAACGGATTTGCCTCAGCCCGTTTGATATGATCAAAACTAGCTAAGGTTTGTTCGATTTTTGTATTGAGTGCTTTATTGTCCATTGTTTGCGATTTAGACGATATGGTTTTTTAAAACTTGTGGTCGGTATAATATTTTTCTAATGATTTTTGAAGATTTTGACGGGCTCTAAAGATTAAAGACTCTACGGAACCCAGGCTTAGCTTCATAATTTCGGCAATTTCCTTATAACTTAATTGTTCTATTTTATGCAGTGTAAAGGCTACTTTTTGATTTTCTGGCAATTTTTCAATGGCCATAAATAGTGTTGATGCAGCCTCTTTTTGCTCTAGTTCTACTCCCGGATGATTGAAATTGGGAGCATCAGGCATCGATCTGTCTTCTTTACTTTTAAAAACCCTGATAAATAGTGAGCCTCTTTTATGGCTCTTTTGTTTTTTAACCTCATCGAGGGTTTTTGTTACAGTGATGCGATAGATCCAGGTTTTTAAACTGCTTTTCTTCTCAAACTTTTGAATGGACTGGAAAACCTCTACAAATACCTCTTGGGTTAAATCCTCAGCATCATTGGAGTTTTTAATAATTGAGAGGGAAGTGTTATAAACCATATCTGCATATAGTTCCATTACGGAACGATATGCATTCTCATCCCCTTTTATTAGGGATTGAATGAGGTCTTCTTCTCTCAACAAAGCAGTTTAGTTACTTTGACGAAGATACTCAATAAAACTTGCGTAGATTTTTTAGAAATAGCTAGTAAATGGAATTATTCTTCCATTTCTTCAATTTGTTTTAATTCAGAGTCTTTATCCAGGATATCAACCCAGGTAAATTTAAAAATGGGTTTCAGGGAATCTTCTCGGATAAAATTTCCGGCCAATTTTACCCATGTCTTTTCGCTCAGCATGTATGAATTATTGAGACGATCTGTATAAGAATTCTTTATAATGTTTTTGGCACTATCGTTTGCAGGGATCAATATGGTTGGAATGGTGGTTATAGGACCGTTTTGCAGAAGAAGCATAACGCCATTGTCAACAATTAATATAGAACCTTCAAGATTTATTTCCTGTTTTACGGGGTGAAATAGATACTTCTCTGTTTTTTGTGGTTCTCCGGTATTTATATTATTACAGGAAAATAAAACCACTGCCAACAACAAGCATGCTGCATTGAATGAATACTTCATAATACGAATATACAAGTATTCCGGAAAGGGGAACGTAAAGCTGAAAGTAAAAAAAGTTAATCCAGAGAAGCGATGCTGCTCATTGTTTTATTCACGATCCTGTCGCAGTAAATAAGATTGAATTCAAAAATCTCCTCTGGTGAATACATATTTGCCAATTCATTTTTAAGCATTGTTTTTGCTCTGTTAAGCCGTACCTTAACGTTTATTTCACTAATACTAAGTGCTTCAGAAGTATCTTTTACACTTAATCCATTTAATTCACGTAGCGAAAACACAAGCCTATAATCTAAGGGAATCTTCGAAAGAGCTGTCTCAATTAAATGTCCCAATTCTTTATTGATCATGATTTTTTCATTGTCTTGTGAATTGTTATTAAATAGGATTGGTTTTTTTTCATCAGCAGATATTTCCGTGTGGATCTCGTTTTTATAACTCGCCTTTTGATTTTTCTGATAACACTGGTTGATCATTATTCTTACTATCCAGGTTTTAAATTCTGATAGGTTTTTAAAATCACCCAGATGCAAATAAGCATTTATATAAGCTTCTTGCATTAGGTCCTCGGCATCTTCATGATTAAACCCATATCCTCTGCCTACTTTATACAAATAAGGATTGTTTCTGCGAATAATGATTTCAAATAATTCCTTTTCCCCGTTTAGGATCTTATCAATTATTTGTAGATCAGAATATGTCTTAAATGTTTCAACCAAACTGGCCTGAGATTTCTCCATAATTAAAGTTACTAATATTTAGAGCAGTTGAAGCTGCCGTAGGTTACACAAACCTATTTTTTATGGGATAGTTGTACACCGAATATGGGTATATGAAGTGTGAAGTTACCCGGCTTATTACGCAGCCGATAGATAACGGTATGATAAGTAAATAGTTACCGGTAATTCCACAAACCAAAAATATAGAGGTAAATGGAGCCTGAATACTGGCACAAAGTACCGAAGCCATTCCCACAATCATGAAATTGACAGGAATTACCCCTGCATCAAAATATACATTCAATACCAAAGCCATAAGTAATCCAAGCACCGCTCCAATAAAGATGCTTGGGGCGAAAACGCCACCATCTCCACCCGATGCTAGTGTAACTGAAGTTACCAACGGTTTTAAAATAAGAATGAGCAGAAGTTGTAAAAATAAAATCGGACCAATTTTTTCACTACTTAAGTTCCCCAGAAAATGATTGATAGTAGGATATCCTTCCCCGTATAAACCGGGAATAAAATAAATAACAGTAGCCAAAACTAAAGCCCCCAAAACAACCGATAGATATTTGTATTGAATTCGATTGAAGAGTTGTTTGAGAAGGATCACCATTTTCGTGAGATAAATGGAATTAAGTCCGGAAATAACCCCGAGCAAAATGAAATAAGGAATTGCGTGATAATGCCAGGTTTCTACTTCCACGTGAAATAACGCTTCCTGATGAACAGCCAAATTGAACAACCATGATGTGATAACTGCTATGCAGGTTAGAATGACAAAGTGTTTAGAGACTCTTTTATACATTACTTCATAAGCAAAAAATATTCCAGCTAGTGGGCTGTTAAATAGCGCCGTTAGGGCAGCAGCTGCAATGGCACAAATAAGTTCAGATCGATATTTTTTTATGATTCCGATTTTTGAAGCAGTAATTGAACCTACAGCTGAAGCAGCAACCACAGATGAAACTTCAATTCCGGTAGAGCCCCCTGAAATAATAGTAAGAAATCCATTCAATAAATGACTGGGAATCTTATAAAACGGAACCTTGGGATATCGTAATTTAAAAGCTTCGGTTATCTCCCGGATTCCCTTATTCTCATTTTTTTAAATAGTGTCATGCGACAAACATAAATAAGAGAAAGTCCTACTACCGGATAAACAAAATTGAGAATTTTAAATTTTTGAGCAACTGAAAAAAAATGATGTTCTATTGTTTCAGTCGCATCTTTAAAGAGCAGAATCATAATACTACAAATCAAACCAATCATAATTGATGATGATACTAGTCTTAAATTATGGTATGCGCTTCTTTTTAACATGAATTGAATACTAAGGTATATTAATCTGAAAATAACCTATAGAGTTTAACTTTTTTTTGCCCTTTGGAAATGTGCCAAGCCCATAATAAGTCCAGAGAATTGGATGGAGCCTAGATGGAGACAGCAGTCGGGGGGCTACTACTTTCTTTAACACTCAATAAAACCTAGGAATTCCCGTTAAAATATCTAATTTTGCAACATAACTTCTATACCGTGAAGCTGAAAAACTATTTTTATTGCGCAACACTACTTTTATGTATTGCTTCGTGTAAGCCAACTTATAATGTTTTACACGTATCAAACGAAACTAGCTCGAAAGAAGAAGGTGTTTTTTACTATTTGCCTAAAACCACTTTAGTAATTGATGTTGAGATTACCAAAGTAAATTATATACCTGGCCCTTACTCGGCTTATTCAGAGCAGTTTTTGGGTTATACCGGAATCCAACAAAAATCATCGTTGTACGAAATTAGAAACATTATTATAACCGATGTGCCTGAGCCTGATGAAAGCCAACTTTATTTTATTGAAACCGAAAAGAAATTTTCCTCACTCTTTGAAATGGAGGAGAATGGACTTTTGAGAAATGTAAATGTGGCTTCATCAAATGAAGAGAAACTTGAATTGAAACAAGAAAAAGATTCTCAGAAAAATGAGGGTGTTGAAACGCAAAAACTGTTGAATCTAATCAACATCAGAGAAAAGCTGGATACTGTTTATCAAAGACAGATTATGGAAGATAGCGTGGTGATTGAGAAAAGAAGTATCAATAGAATTTTGGTAAAAAACTCTTTGGAGCAAAGTGCAAGAGAGGCCGCCACAAAAATTACTGAAATAAGATCCAGTAAATATGCTTTAATTTCTTTCAATGAGGATATAGCTTTTGAAAGTGGAACCTTAAATACGATGTTAAAGGAATTAGATGCGTTGGAAAACGAATATTTTAAATTATTTTTAGGCTATACTGAAACTGAAAAGATAACCCATAGGTTCTATTACAAACCTGATATAAATAATGTTGGCTTTCAACCTTTGTTTAAATTTAATTCAAGTGTTGGAGTTACAGATTCATTGAAGTTGATGATGGAAACGGTTTACATTGTTCAAACGGTAAATAAAACCACACAAGGAATTAATTACTTCAATATGAACAATAAAAAACTTTATAATAACAAGAAAAAGAACGAGAATATCGATGACGGTGGAATGGCTTATCGAATTCCGGAGACTGCCACTTTTAAAATTATTTGGAATAACAAAACACTGGCTACAGCAAATGTTCAGGTGGCTCAGTTTGGAACTGTTCTTCGCTTGCCGAAATATAATCTAAAGAGTTTGAAATTAAGTTACGATGTTCCAAGCGGATATATTAAATCACTAGAGATCCTACCAAAGAATGGAAGAAAATAAGAACAATCTTCCAGTTGACGATGAGAGAAAGTCGTCCATCAAGTTTACGGTCGGCTGTTTGCTGGTTATCTTTATTGGAATCACATCTATTGTAATTGCTTTGGTTGCTATGTATTTGCGCTCCATCTTCACTGGAAGCAAAGAATTTATGATCAATTGATAACGACTTGTTAATGTCATTCATTTTGACATTATGGGCGGTCTAAATTCACCAAAATTATGAGTTCGAATACTTTTCGTATTTAATTTATCGTTTTATTTGTGTTGATTAATTCAATCCGTCACTATGCCCGAATTAGTAATAAAGACCACCGAGATTATCCGCAACTTCGATATGGGTAAAGAGGTGATAAAAGTTCTTCATGGGATCAACATCGAAGTTTTTAAAAACGAGTATGTTGCTTTTATGGGTCCATCGGGAAGTGGAAAATCAACATTCATGAATATTATTGGTTGCTTGGATACTCCATCAGGTGGGCAATATCTTTTAAACGGAAAGGACGTTTCTAAAATGACCGATAATCAATTGGCAGAAGTTAGAAACAAGGAAATCGGATTTATTTTTCAAACATTTAATCTATTGCCACGATATACAGCTTTAGAAAATGTAGCTCTGCCCTTGGTTTACGCAGGCTTATCAAAAACTGATAGAATAGCTAAAGCGAAAAAAGCTCTGGAACAAGTTGGTTTGGCTGATAGGATGAAACATAAGCCAAATGAACTTTCAGGGGGGCAGCGTCAACGTGTGGCTATTGCCAGAGCTTTGGTAAATGATCCATCCATATTGTTAGCTGATGAGCCAACAGGAAATCTTGATTCTAAAACTTCACTGGAGATTATGAACTTGTTCCATGAGTTGCATAGTAAGGGAAATACAATCATCATTGTAACTCACGAGGAAGATATTGCGAAGCATACCGGAAGAATAGTTCGGTTAAGGGATGGTATGATTGAAACGGATGTGAAGAATGAGCCTATTGTATCGTTTGAGCAGAAATAATCAGCATGACATTTAAGATCTATACTAAGACAGGCGATGATGGAACCACAGGCTTATATGGAGGTGCCAGAGTGCCTAAATATGATCTGAGGATTGAAGCATACGGAACTGTAGACGAACTCAATAGTTATCTTGGATTGATAAGAGATCAATCAATTGGAAAGAACTCGGTTGAGGTGATTCTGGAAATTCAGGACAGGTTATTTACTCTTGGAGCCATATTAGCAGCACAACCTGGAAAAAAGAATTTATCGGTTCCTGAATTACATGCATCAGATATAGAATTTCTTGAAAAGCAGATCGACCAGATGGATTTGGCACTTGAACCCATGAAAAACTTCATACTTCCTGGTGGTCATACTACGGTTTCTTTCATTCATATTGCCAGATGTGTTTGTAGAAGAGCAGAAAGGCTAACAGTGCACCTTTCAGCCGACAATGATGTGAACTCTTTGATTATCAGATACTTAAACAGACTGAGTGATTATCTCTTCACTTTAGCCCGATTTGTTAGTAAAGAATTAGGAGCCTCTGAACAACCCTGGATACCGCGTAAATGAGTTTTTTAACAAATAGTTGATAAAACCATTTCTTTAATTCATTGTACTTTTTAATTTTTGCAGCCTGAAACAGGACAATATTACTGGTTCAACTTTGTTTCTATAATTTATTTAATCCTACAGTTATGTACTGGACATTAGAATTAGCCTCATACTTGGAAGATGCCCCTTGGCCGGCATCAAAAGACGAATTGATCGATTTTGCAATGAGGAGTGGTGCGCCGTTAGAGGTGATCGAAAATCTGCAGGAATTGGAGGATGACGGAGATCCGTTTGAAAGCATTGAAGATATTTGGCCCGATTATCCTACCAAGGATGATTTCTTCTTCAATGAAGATGAATATTAAATATTCTCTGAATTATTTTCTGAACCCTTCCCGGTTATACCAGGAGGTTTTTTTTATTCATTCTGAGTTGGGCGGAGCAATAGAAGATATTCTATGTTTTTTTCTATTCCGTCGGCATCCGTGGTTGTAATTTTTTCAACCTCAAATCCATTGTTCAGAATATGTTGTTGTACTTTTTCTATTGCACCTAGCCTTACCGTTTCACTTTTTATAATGCCGTTCTTATGTTTTCTGCGTTCTACCTGTTCAAATTGTGGCTTTAATAGAGCTACTATTTTCCCATTCGGAATTAAAAACTTTTTCAGAAAAGGAAATACAAACTCCAGACTTATAAAAGATACATCAACGAAAATAAAATCATACAATTGAATTTTAAGATCTGCTGGATCAACATTTCTAATATCTGTTTTTTCCAATGAACAAACCTTAGGATGTTGTTTTAAGGAAGCATGAATCTGCCCTTCGCCAATATCAATGGCAGTTACAAATTTTGCTCCATGTTGTAAAGCACAATCAGTAAATCCTCCGGTACTTGCGCCAACATCAAGAATGTTTTTATCCTTAATCTCAATCTTGAATTCCGCAATTGCTTTTTCCAGTTTGTAGCCACCCTGACTAACATATATGCGCTTCGTTGGTGTTAAATCCACAGTATCGTTATCGCTAACTTGAAATGATTTTTGATCGCATTTCTTTCCATTCACTTTTACCCAGCCTTGTTCTATCATCCACACAGCCTTATTGCGGGTCTCTGCCAAACCTGATTTTACCAGATATTGATCTAAACGTATTGAATCTTCAGTTTTCACTCGTCAAATATAGGGTTTATGTTATTGATATGTTAATCCTGAGCGACTTATAGCCTTATATATTTAGCTTCGGCAAACTGGTATAGTTTATGGTAGAAAAGATTGATTTATTTTTTGAACCTGTGTCAAATCTTATAAATTTGTATTTCATTAAACTACTTTGAATATGAAACGAATAATATCTACTCTACTAATAGCTTTTGGTTTTACTGTTGCAATGAATGCTCAAACTGCCAGAGAAGCCAGATTAAATGTTCTCGATGTTGACAGAATGGCCTACAACATTGAATTTAATTTTGAGCAAAAAGTAGTTCAGGATGGCTGGAATAAAAAAGCAGACGAGCTGAAAATTAAAAGTAAGCCGCAAAAAGGGTTGGATGTATTTACAGCTGTTTTAGTTCCCGATATTCATTTCGAATCTATTGATATTTACGTTAAAATTGACAGATTGGATAAGGCCCGTTCCACATTTACCATTACAGTTTCAAAAGGAAATACAAATTTTATCTCAACCGATGAAGGTAAACTCGTAAGTAATTTAAATACCTTTTTAGAAAAACTTATTATCTATATCGAACAATATAAATTAGGGTTGGATATTGCTGACCAGGAAAAAGAGATAAGCAATACTCAAAAAGCGTATGATAAATTAATTCAAGACGGAAAAGATCTTCAGAAAAAAATAGATGACAATAAAGTATCTCAGGAGAATAAAGTAAAAGAACTGGAAGCCCTTAATAAAGGACTTGAAGAGTTAAAGCTCAAGGTAAAAAAATAATATTTCAACTTTAAAATCGTTCTAATCAGGACGGTTTTTTTTTACCCTTTTGCTTCCGATTAAACTTTCCCCTTTTCCAATCGTCATAGTAACATAAATTTGGGATCTATGGATATTAAGCATTTGCATCATCTCATGTGGAGGTCAGGTTTTGGAACTGATCTTCGGGTTCTCGATAAGAATTTAAAGAAGTCAAAGGAAACACTGGTTAAAGAAATCTTTAATACAGGAGAGAAGTTTACACCTATCGATATAGCCACCAAACCTTCAGCAAATTTTAGAGATAGATTTAAAAATCTTGATAAGGAAGAGAAACAAAATCTTATGAAATTTAATTTGGAAGAATTAAAGGACATTAATCTACAATGGCAACGTTTGTTGGTGTATTCCGAAGATCAGGTTCGTGAGAAAGCGGCCTTGTTCTGGCACGATCATTTTGCCTGCTTTACACCTTTTGCATATATGATGCAATTGCACATCAATAAACTAAGAGAGCATTCTTTAGGAAGTTTTCGTGATTTACTCCATTTGATTTCGAAAGATGCAACCATGCTCGTTTTTTTAAACAATACCCAGAATAAGAAAATGCATCCCAACGAAAATTTTACCCGTGAAGTAATGGAGTTATTCACCATCGGTATTGGTAATTATACAGAAGATGATATCAAAGAGGCGGCAAAGGCATTTACAGGTTGGAATTTTGATGAGAATGGAGATTTTGAAATCCATACCAAGCAACATGACGATGGATCGAAAACCTTTAGAGGTGTTACCAAAAACTGGGAAGGGGAGGATATTATTAATGCATTATTGGATGATCCGAAAACCGCTTATCGAATCGTTTCAAAAATCTATGCATGGTTTGTAAACGAAAATATAAACGAAACCAGGATAAAGGAACTGGCCGATTTTTATTTTAACAACAACTATCACACTGGTAATCTTTTACAAAAAATCTTTAATAGCGATTGGTTTTACGAAAAAGAAAACATTGGAACCCATATAAAATCTCCAATTGAATTGCTGTCAGGAATAAGGAGAACTTTTGTAATGGATTTTAAAAATGAAGAAGTATTATTCTTTCTGCAAAAAATCCTTGGACAAATTCTTGGTCACCCACCCAATGTTTCGGGTTGGAAAGATGGAAAACCCTGGATTGATAGCTCTACCTTATTATTTCGTTTAAAGTTATCTGATCATATTTTTAATAATTCCGAATTTGATGTGGTCGACAAAGATCAGGCAGAATCAACTTCGTACAAAGGAAAGTTCAAGAAAATGGAGGCCATTATCAATATGGATCATATTTATAAACTGATTGATGATAAATCTCTTTCCGATATGAAGAAATCATTAACAGACTATTTAATTGTTTGCGACAATAAATTATCGGATCAAATAGTTACTCCATCAACCAACGAACTTCAACTTTTTACCAATCAGGTAGTGCAAGAGTTACTTCGACAGCCCGAATATCAATTATGCTAACCATTGAACTTTGAACCATTGAACTTTATATTATGGACAGAAGAAATTTCTTAAAAGTATCCTCTTTGGCAAGTACATCTTTATTAATGCCAAATTTTTTACGAGCATTTTCAATGAAGGCTCTTAACTTCGACGGAAAAATTTTAGTTGTTATTCAACTCTCAGGTGGGAATGATGGATTAAATACTGTTATTCCGTTTAGAAACGACGATTATTATTCTTTACGACCTTCAATTGGAATTGCGGAGTCTGATGTTTTAAAACTGAACGATAGTTTAGGATTTAATCCTGCGCTATCGGGTCTAAAAAATATTTACGACCAAGGATATCTTACTATTATCAACAATGTTGGGTATCCAAATCCTGATAGATCACATTTTAGAAGTATGGATATATGGCATTCCGGATCTTCATCTTCAGAATTTTGGTATTCGGGTTGGCTAGGAAGATATTTGGATGCTCAGTGTGAAAATGGAAAACCTGTACACTCTGTATTGGAGATTGATGATACGCTTAGTTTGGCCGTTAAAGGTGAAAATAAAAATGCCTTGGGTGTTACAAGTCCTAAAATGTTGTACGATTCGGTAAGAAGTTTAAATGTTACCGATAATTCGAACACAGGTAATAACAACCTCGACTTTTTGTATAAAACTTTGGCTGATACCAAATCGTCTGCCGAATATTTATATGATCAATCTACCATATATAAATCTTCCGTAACCTATCCAAATACAGAATTGGGAAAACATTTAAAAACCGTTTCCGAATTAATTGTGAGTGGAACCCAAACTTCAGTTTATTATTCTGAGCATACTGGTTTTGACACCCACTTTGGTCAATTGGGTAAACAAAAAAATCTTTTATCACAATATTCCGAAGCAGTATCTGCTTTTGTTGATGATTTAAAATTGAACAACAAGTTGAATGATGTGGTCATCATGACATTCTCCGAATTTGGAAGAAGAGTTGCACAAAATGCAAGCGGTGGAACCGATCATGGTACAGCCAATAATGTTTTTATCATTAATGGTGCTTTGGCGAAACCCGGAATTTACAATGAAACACCGGATCTTAAAAATCTCGATCAGGGTGACCTTATTTATAACATCGATTTCCGCAATATCTATTCTACGCTTTTGCAAAAGGTGTTAAAGGTAGACGATGTCGCTATTTTAAAGGGTAGTTTCAGTACATTGGATTTTATTTGATTTTATTTTATTGTCATCATGTCCCGGACTTTATCCGAGATTCTCGAAGTGTTCTGGGCTCCATACCATATGTTTCATAGCTCGCTATTCGCTCGGCCCTTCGGGCTGGTTTTGCAAACCACTATTTCACAGCGGTGACGCAGTTAGCAAGAAAACCTTTTAGGCTTTTATTGTCGGGCCTTTTGTTATGGCCAATTCTCAGGACTTTGTTTGTGGTGTAATACGGCCCAAACCGTAATCATTTTATCATCATGATCTATTGAGATAGCAAGGTAAAATGGAGACTTTTTTAAAGATGGAAAATTTTGTTCTCATGAATTACAGCAGAAGCGTAAGGAGTCTTTTATAGTTGCTTAAACTTTTTTTGTAGCTCTATAGCGGATTTTTTACCTAAACCCTTTTGTTGCTTGTTGTAATAGGTTATAATGCTTTGAATATCTTAGATAGCCGCATCCTCAGTTGTAATCTTAAAGTTTCTCATAAGAGTTATATTATACGAAGGGCTGAGTGCTTGAAATGAATCTATAATTTTTTGATCATATCATCTATCACCTTGTTGGCATCCTTTAACGGATAAGGCTTTTTCTTGTACTTCTGCATACGCTTTTCCACCAAATTAATGTGCCATTGTTCCACTTTTGGAGCTTTTGAATGAGTAGTATACCCCAACTTTTTTTAAAAGATCCATAAAAAATGAAACCTGACTATCAGGAACTTTTACAAATACTTCGGCCATAATTATCACGTATTAATTGCCAAACAAACTTAGAGTTGACATGTTCATACAAATATAACTTGTGGCAATAAAAATCGATGGCACTAAACCAAATTTCAATACTTTTAAACTAGAGCTACTATAGCGACTGCATTCCCGGGCTCCGCATAAGGTCGTATTGGATACCTTGGATGAGTACAGGAGTTTATTTGAGTGAAGAAAGTAATAACATGTATGTGGGCATGTATCAAAGGGAGAACTGTAGTAGCGGACCTTTTGATGCAATAGTTAGTTAGGGTGATGATGTAAATGCATATTCTAATCGTTTATATGTTTGTTTTAGGACACCTAAATTTATTTGATATTTATTGCTTTACAACTTATGTTCAATTATTTAAATCACAATAAAATAAAAAGTCTTTGGTATTATATCTTGGTCTAAGCAAGACGCAACATACTTGGGTATTCATCGTATTTTAATATCAGCAATTACTACGTATATTTGTGTCATGGCCACAACAACCACTAATAATAGCAAAAAAAAGTTTACTCCACAGTTCCTGACTGATGAGAAGGGTAAAAGAACCTCTGTTGTGCTTCCTCTTAAACAATTTGAAGAGATTTTGGATGAACTTGAAGAATTAGAGGATATTCGTACTTATGATGCAGCAAAGGCAAGAAGGGAAGAGTTCATTCCCTTTGATGACTACCTTAAAAAAAGGCATGTCTAAGTATATCGTTTCCCTTTCCCGTACTGCCGAAAACAGCTTGACAAATTATCGGATAATGTTGCAACACCCATTCTTGAAGCAATAGGAGGCCTTGCCAATAATCCCCGTCCTCATGGCAGCAAGAAACTCAAAGGCCGCAATGGATACCGAATTCGTAAAGGTAATTACCGAATAATCTATGACATTTTCGATAAGATGCTGGTCGTGGAAGTTATCTGGGGCATCGCCGCGACATATACGAATAACCAGCTAGTTGTTTTCCATCTTCACAAACAAGCCACAATTTGATTCATTTCGAACTTTTTTCCTATCTTTGAAAATCACTTAAAATCATTGGATTATATGAAAAAACAATATTTATTTCTGTCATTCGCCGTAATCGCTTTTTTAACTGCCTGTGGCCCCGGAAAAGTAAATGAGTTTACTCATACTATTAAAAATGTAAAGATTTCAAAAGAGGCCCCTGTATCACAAGGACCTGAATCGATGCAAGCTGAATTGAAGTTCGATCTTGATTCTGTTTTTAAAGCAAACAAAGCTGATAGAAGTAAAATCAAAAACATTACCATCGAAGAATTTAAATTCAATATGGAAGATGGCAGGAATTTTGATAATATAGAAAGCTTTACGGTTAACTTTTTCTCTGACGCAAATGATATGACGAAATTGGGAGTAATTAATCCGGTTCCTAAAGGCTCCACATCTATATCAGCAACTGTTACAGATAAAGTAAATCTTTCTAAATATTTTTCGGAACCAAGTATTTTTCTGATCATTGATTTTAACACCACCGCTGCTGATACCGTAGGATACAATTTAAACGCTGAACTAAAAGTGAAATTCTCAGCGAAGGAGTCAAAATAATATTGTAACAATTAAAGATTATGAAGAAATTATTGGTTATATCATTTGTCATCGCTTCATCAATGATGAGTATGATAGCTCAAACTGCAGAAGCAGATAAACTATTAGGCACATGGACGGTTGAAGATGGTTCTGCCCGTGTTAAAATAGAAAAAATTGGAACTAAATATTTTGGTAAGACCATTTGGATGAAAGAACCAAATGATGAAAATGGTACACCCAAAGTGGATATGAACAATCCTGACGTAAATTTGAGAAACCAACCAAGAATTGGTCTTCGTATTATGAAGGATTTTGAATATGAAGGAAAAGGGATTTTTAAAAGTGGAAACATCTACGATCCTAAAAAAGGGAAAACATATTGTGGTAAAATTACCATGAAGGATGATGATCATTTAGATATGAGAGGAAGTATTTGTGGATTTGGGATGTTGGGAAGAACAACTTCATGGACTCGCTTCAAGGAATAGGGCTTATTAAACATAATTTATGAAGGGATAACTTAAAAAAGGTTATCCCTTTTTATTTTAAAACCTATTAATAAAACATCGGAGTACCTTTGGAGTTAAATAGAAAGGTATTCACTTAATCCAAATGAGTAAGAATCTTCAAATAGGCGACTTTGCACCGGACTTCATGCTAAAAGATCAGCATGGAAGTATAACCCGTCTTTCTGATTTCAGAAATAAATCGAATGTGGTCTTATACTTCTATTCAAAAGATGATACTGCAGTTTGTACAGCTGAAGCATGTAGCTTTAGGGATAGTTATGATGAATTTAAAGAGGTAGGTGCTGAAGTAATTGGTGTAAGCTCTGATGATGGAACCAGTCATTTTAGGTTTGCTTCCAAGTTTCATTTACCTTTTTTACTATTAAGCGATCCGGGTGGAAAAGTAAGAAAGCTCTTCAATGTTCCTAACGCATTCATTTTTATCCCTGGTAGAACTACTTTTGTAATTGATAAAGGAGGCGTTATAAGACATGTATTCCGTGATCAACTGAATGGAGCCCAACATGTAACAGAAGCAAAAAAGATTTTACAGAGATTGTAGATTATTTCAGCATATCCAACATTCTCTGATGTGGAGTTTTCTCCCCTTCTTTTTTCATCACCATCCAATTAATGAATTTACAGTCCTTTGGACTGATTTGATCCAAATCGACAAATCCTTTTAAGGCAATCAATCCTACGATTGGAAGTTTCTTAAAGAGCTTTTTCCCAAAGTTTTTCGGGCGTAATAAAATGTATCTGGAATTATATTGGGGATGGATAGTATGAAAATCCAATATTTCGCAGAGATAGTATAATTCCTTTTTAGGTCCTATAAATTTTTTCTCCAACATTTTTACATTTAATTCTAAATCGAAGTCAACGTTGCTATTTGGCTTGGAGCCTAATTTAACCTCTTGGTCAATTCTTGATGTAAAGGGATATTCGTTGAATTCATCACCTTTTATCTTTAAAAAAAACCTGGGTGAGGTAGGAATAATGGATCGCTGAAACTTCCCTCTTCTAATGCTTATTGGAAGAACCGGCCAAACCGGTTGCCAATATCTGGGAATGATGGTGAAACGCGTAATTCTAACAACTAAAATGACGGTAATTATTAATTCTTGAGCCAATAAATTAAACTGTTCTATTATTCCTTTTTTCCAGCCTTCTTCGTACAATAATCCAATAAGTTGCACAAAACCAGCAAATAGAAATGCTAGGAAGAGGAATTTTTGTAGCGAATTTCTATCGAATGACTTTTTAGGGTAAATCCTGATGGAAAAATTTAGAAAGTTGTTGAGTATTCTTGACCATACTTCAATTTCAACAGAAAACATCACCAAAGTAAGTATGTAAAGCGAATCGTAGCCACGGGAAATAAAGAAATTATAAAGTCCATGCATTAGGGTGGCTACAATTAATCCAATAAACGTGTACCGGATTGCTCTTCCCACACTTTTCCGATATCCAACCACGAGAAATCCGGCAATTATACTGCTGCCTATAATATGGCTAACGGTACTCATCATTCCTCTCATATAAATAAGAGAGATTCCATGCTTCTTGAAATAAATAAAATTCTCGACAGCCGCAAAACCTAATGCAACAAGAGATGCATAAATGATGATATTGGGTTCTTCAATAAGCGATCTTTTTTTGAGAATTTTGGCAATGATCAATAGAACATTGATCACCAGAAAAAATCCAAGAAACTTGCAGAATTCCTCATACAAAGCAATGTTGTACATGAAGAAAACAAAATCCTGAAGTTGTTTGTTTTTTTGATCGAAATAAATTGAAATATCAGGAAGATCGGTGTATAAAACGAGTTGAGTGGTTAAGCCTCCTATGATAAGTGGAAAGATTACTTGTATCCATCTTATCTTGTTGAATATACTTACTTTCCGAAGATACACGGCCCAGATAAATGCGAGTAATAAAGCTGCTAAAAATTTAAATACAGTCGCAATATCCATTCTCTACACTTTCCCTTTTTTTATTTCCCTAAAGTATAAGCAATACCAACGGAAATATTTAGCCATGATAAATTTACCGGACCTACTTGAAAATTTGCTCTACCAAACATGGTGGCAAGATTTAGTTTTACCTGGAGTTTTCTTGTAATATAATATCTGCCACTAATCTGTCCTCCAAAAATGTATGAAATCGACTCGTCGGAATATGTGCTGGTTTGGGTAACACCATTATCGGTATAAGTAGCCCTGATGGTTGGATAATAGCTAAAAAATGCACCGAACATGGCTTTATAATCAAGAAGAAATCTTCTGTATTCATTATAATAACCCAAACCTGCCATTACATATACATTGCTCCATCCGTCCTGAGTAATTTTCAAATCAGTTGCAGTTCCCGGAATTCCAAGGGAAGTTGTAGGGGGATATCCAACGTAGGGGTTATAAATGTAACCACCAGTAATACCAAATCCCATTCCTCTAAAAAGATAATAGGTGGCATCAATATTTACATCTACTCCGGTACTAATGGTTGACGAACCGCCACCTGTAATGGCTCCAAAAGGAATTGATGGACCCACATTTACAGAAATATAGTGAGGACTTAAATAGGTAAAATCTTTTGCGTCTTTTCTGTTCTTTTCATTTTGCGGTGAACCTGAAATATAATCTACATCACCGTTTGCATATTCAATCCGGTCAATTTTTGTATTGGCCAAATATTCTACATAGTTATCATTACTCTTAATAGGAATATAGTTTACTCCAAATCGTTTTTTTTCAACTACCTCACAATAGATTACTTTTCCATCAGTAGTATAAATCTTATCAGGATCTTTGTTTCGGTTGGTGTTGGTATTGTTAATGATGGTTTCATTGTTTGGACTACCGAATCGTTCTTCTGCACCGTTTTCGAAAACAACCTTTTCAATTTCCTCCTTATCCATTACATAAGGAGTATTGGTTGAATCGTTGTACATGGTAAATGTTATATCAGATTGACGAATCTCGGTGATGTTTACGCTTAGATCTTTTCCTTTTTTGGTAATAATATGATCCTGCGAATAAACTGAAACGCTAGTGATTAAAATAAAAAGAATAATGAGTGTACTCTTCATGCAACTGTATTACTTATGTGAATTTACGATAAATCCACCAATCTGCCTGATTATAAAAATATTTAACATTAGAGTAAACGTCAAATAAATTCAATTGTTGCCGGTTTTATGGCTAAATCTTTAATCTTTTCCATCGGCCGGAATGTAGATATATAGCCGAAAGAACACCAAAGCTTAGCATGTAGAACACCTCCGTCATCCAGATAGCCCAAAGGGGCATAGTGCTATTTTTATCGGTGGCTATATATGCAAAAATCAGATACATGAATATGCAGATAGCCTCAATTACCAAAGCAATAAAGGTATTCCCTGTTCCCGATACTGATTGGAAATAAATGGATGAAACCGAGAAAAAGACCATGGCAATGAACACTGAAATAAGTGGTGCTCTTGCATAAGGGATCAATTCAGCATCGGTGGTAAAAAATCCCACTAAAAAATCGGGAGCTAGAATTAAAACTGGGCAAACCATTAATACATAAAAGAAACTCAGTTTAATTACTTTGTACACCGTTGGAATTACTTCGCTTTCCTGATGTTTTCCAATTAAATTACTTACGATACTGTTTGTTGCAGAAGACAAAGCAATAGGTGACATTAAAAAGACCGAGTAGATTCCTCTTACAATAATAGACACTTCGAAATTTAGTTTCCCGGTATTTTCGATCCAAACGAAAAAGTAAAACCAGGCAATAATGGAAAGAGAATATTGAATGACCAGCCAGAAGCTTACTTTTAGTACCTGCTTTAGATGTTCTTTTGTTATAAAAATAAATTTGTTGATGCCATACGTTTTGTAATCCTTATTGATGAAAGTGTATAACACATAAGTTAAGGCACAACAAATATCAGCAATACCGCTTGCTATGGCAGCTCCTTTAATTTGCATTTGTGGAAATCCGAATTTTCCAAATATAAGTATGTATGCCAGAATAATATTTACAACTGCATTTACAATTGATGCGATGGTTACAGCAAACGAATTCCCTCTTCCAATGTTATAAGCGCAAAAACACCAGGCTAATTGTGCACCGAAAAATCCAAACGAACGATTCTCCAGATATATGGTTGCATTTTTTGCTACTTCATCAGATTGTAAAATTAAATAGAAGAGATCGTAAGTAAAAAATCTAAAAAATATAAAGACCACAAAAGCATAGATCATGGCTATGTTAATTACGTTCCAAAAGATCTTTCCTACTTCGGCATTGCGATTTTCTCCAATTCTTCTGGCAATAAGAATCTGACCACCCATTGTAAATCCATAACCAATGATGAAAAATACCATAAAGAACAATCCTGCAATACCAACTGCACTTTGTTGAACAGAATCTACTTTGCCCAGAAAATAAGTATCTGCAATAATGATAGATTGTGATGCAATGAGCCCTAAGTAAATAGGTAAGGCCAGCGTTAGGATTTCTTTGTATTTAATACCTGTTTTCAGCATGAGGTTCCCTCAATTCGTGGGCAAAGGTAGTTAATTAAACGGGGAATAGATTACCTTACAAAGAGCACCAAACCCTTGAGGTACTCGGTTTCAGGATGAAAAATGTTTACGGGATGATCTGCTGGTTGACTCAATTGATGCAAAATATTTACATCTCTTCCTGATTCAATTGCTGCGGAAAGCACTGCACCTGTAAATGAAGATTTATCTACCACCTGAGAACAGGAAAATGTAAATAAAACACCACCTTTCGCAATCTTTTTTATAGCCAATGCATTAATTCTCTTATACGCCATGATGGCATTATGCCTTGCCGACATAGATTTTGCAAACGCAGGTGGATCTAAAATAATGAGGTCGAATTGACCTTCAGTTTTGGTTAGATATTCCAAAGCATCATTTGTAATGCTTGTATGTTTTTTATCAAGGAGTTCATTGGCTCCTATATTTTTTTCCAATCCTTCCATGGCAACAGCTGATGAATCCACTGATGTTACATAAGTTGCTCCTCCATTTAATGCATACATGCTAAACCCGCCTGTATAACAAAATGTATTAAGAACGTTTTTACCATTGCTATATCTTCCAACTAAACCTCTATTGTCACGTTGGTCTAAAAAGAATCCTGTTTTTTGACCTTTTACCCAATTTACATAAAACTTTATTCCGTTTTCGCTTACCAATGTTTCTTCATCCTTACCAAATATAAAAGGATCAGCATCGGATTTAAACTTCTGTGTAAATTTTAAATAAATGGATAATGCCTGAGGATAAACTTTTTTAAATGCAGAAACGATGGTTTCAATATTGTTTAAAACATACGCATGGTGTATTTGCATTACATAATGCCCATTGTAGGAATCAATGATCAATCCGGGAATTCCATCACCTTCCGCATGAAATACTCTAAATGCGTTTGTGTTTTTATTATCAGTAAGTCCGGCTTTTGTTCTTATTGTTAAAGCGCCAAAAAATTTTGCGATGAAAAAGGATTCTGTTATTGCTCCATTACCAAAGGCAAGTATTTTTACGGCAATTGATCCCTCATTGAAATACCCGGTGGCAATATGATTTTTTTGAGAGTCAAGTACTCTCACCAAATCACCATCTGTTAGTTCTTGGGATACGCTGGAGATGGCTCCCGAAAAGATCCATCGATGATTTCGAAGTGTGGAGGCCTCTTTTCCCTTTTTTAAGTTTACATGCTTTATCATAATTGCAGCCCAAAGGTGTAAATAATTTTATTCTTATGCGATATAGAGTTTTGGTTTTTGGAACCTGCCGCCGGGTGAAAGCAGCAGCCGGCAACAGGGAATAGCTTGCATGGGTTGGGCTTGCCGAGTAAAAGGAGGAATACCAGGTGGGCCTTAGCCATGCACGCTATTCCCGCTTGCCTCAAATGCAAAACACGGCATTGGGCAGCCTGAATACATAGACAAATGCAATAATAAAGATTGTTAAGTTGTTCTGCATGCAGAATATTTAATCTATATTTATGCTGTACTCAACACCGCAAAATCAATATGTTTCAGGCAGGGGCATCGAAGTTAGAATTAGAAGTTTATTTCCCCGGAGTTGGACTACTCGGATATGGAAGAGCTTTCAATGTTATTGAAGACAAGCTTACTCCATTGTTTGTTCGATGTGTTTATTTTTCGGAAGTAGGAAACTCTGATCGTTTTATTTTTGTGAACTGTGAACTTGCATTCACCACCGATATTATTCGTGTGGAAGTGATGAAAAAATTAAGAGCACATAATCCCGACATATTACCCGTTGATGCCCAGTTGATGATTACTAGTCAGCATACACATAGTGCACCGGGAGGTTTTTCACATCATCCGTTTTATAATTTTACTACACCCGGATTTCGTCCTGAAGTTTTTGCAGCGGTTGTGAATGGAATTGCTGATTCTATTATTCTTGCTTATGAAAAGCAAATACCGGTTCAAATAAAATATGGAAAGGGAGAATTTGAATCGGATATTGATGTGGCATTTAATAGATCTATTAGAGCTTACAATAGGAACCCGGAAATAGAAAAGAAGACTTCTTTTGATGTGCATTTGGCACTTGACAGAAGCATGGACCTTTTAAGAATTGACGATCTGGAAGGAAATCCAGTTGCACAAATCAATTTTTTCGGTGTACATACTACGAGTCTGGGAAACAAAGTGAACAAAATGGGTAGTGATAACAAGGGTTATGCTTCTACTTTTTTTGAGGAGGATATGGGAGGAAATTTCGTTGCCATATTTGCCCAGAAAATTGCAGGTGACATTTCTCCGAATTATCATGGCAGATCTAAAGTAAGAAAAAAGAAATTTCCGTGGAGCAAAGGTCCGTATACCAATGATGTTGAGAATGCAAAATTTAATGGAAGGTTACAATATTACAAAGCAAAAGAAATTTGGGAAGATCTTTCGAAAGCAGATAAACTTGAAGGGGAATTAGATTCCGAATTGGTATCTCATGATTTTGCAAACGTAAAAGTTGATCCGGATTTTGCTTTTGGAAGAAACGATGCTGAAACCACTTATGCATGTCATGGAATGGCATTTTTAAATGGCACCCCTGTTGATGGGAAAGGGGCAGGTTTTTTTGTGAATCTATTGGGAATATCATGCAGTAATATCATCAAATATGGTGAAAAAATGATTGGTGTTTTAAAAGATGAACAATACAGAAAGGATGTAGAAAAGAAATATCGCTTACAACATCCCAAACATATTGTATTTGAAACAGGCAGAGGAATTTTGTTGGGTACTCACATGATTGATAAGATTATTTTCCCAAAATTCATCGAAAAGGGAATAGGGGAGATGAAGACTGAATATAAAAAGGGAGGGCTAAGAGAGTATCCGTGGACCTCACATATATTACCTATTCAGCTTTCAAAAATGGCTAATATTTGTTTTGTTGGTTTCCCCGGAGAAATTACCACAGTGGCTGGAGAGAGATTAGAAAAAATGTTGAAGGAAGAGCTTAAGCCTGCAGGGATTGAGCATGTAATTATTTGCAGTTATGCGAACAATTATTTGGGATATTGCACCACATGGGAGGAATATCAAGCACAATGTTATGAGGGTGGACATACCGTTTTTGGACAATGGACTCATGCAGCCTTTATGACAGAGTTTAGAAAATTAGCTCGTGAGTTTGTTAGACATAAGGAAGCACGCCAATTAGAAAGAGATTTGAGGTATCATGAGTTTACCGAAAAGGAAATCTCTTCACGAACATATCAACCAAAGAAGAAACGTCGATAAATATTTATATTTTTATCAGGTGCTAAAACAACGGTCATACGAATTTTACAAATCTTTATTTGCTGATCACAGTATGCCTTTAGCATTTGTTGATCTTGATCTTTTGGATCTTAATATCAAAGCAATTCTTGAAAGGGCAGGAGATAAAAAGATTCGGTTAGCTTCCAAATCAATCAGATCACGTTCAGTATTGGAGCATATTCTGCAATCTGATAAAAGATTTCAAGGCATTATGTGTTTTACAGCAGGTGAAGCAGCCTGGTTAGCTGAAATGGGCTTGGATGATATGTTGATTGGTTATCCTTGTTTGAATAAGCAAGATCTTTATGCAATTTCCAATCAGATTGCTAAGGGAAAGAAGATCGTTCCAATGATTGATGATGTTGTTCAGGCTGAACTTTTAAATTCAATAGCGAAAGAAAAAAACATCACCATCAATGTTTGTATTGATATAGATATGTCGACAGACTTTCCCAGAATCCATTTCGGGGTTTTTAGATCACCCATTCATACAGTGGAAGACGTGAAGATTCTTGTTGAGAAATTAAAACAGCTCAGCAATATTCATATTATGGGTATAATGGGTTATGAAGCTCAAACAGCAGGGGTCGGTGATAATCTGAAGGGTCAAAGATTTAAGAATGCTACTATTAGATCTTTAAAAAGAAGATCAAACAAAGATTATAAAAAACGTAGAGAAGAAATTGTTGAATGGTTGCAGAAGGAAGGTTATGATCTTCAATTAGTAAATGCAGGAGGAACAGGAAGTCTTGAATTAAGTGCCGAGGAACCATGGGTAACAGAGATAACGGTTGGAAGTGGATTTTTCTCTCCGGGATTGTTTGATCATTATTCGCATTTTAAACATTTGCCGGCTGCCGGCTTTATTTTGCAAATTGTAAGGATACCTAAAAATGAGTATTTTACTTGTTTAGGAGGAGGTTACATTGCTTCTGGACAAACAGGTGTTATTAAGCAACCTTATCCCTATTTACCCGAAGGCGTACAGCCCGTGAAGGATGAGGGTTTTGGGGAGGTTCAGACACCCTTTAAATACACCGGAAATCTATCTCTAAAAATAGGTGATCCTGTTTTATTTCGACATGCAAAAGCTGGTGAACTGTGTGAACATTTTAACTATCTTAGTGTAGTTAAGGATAACGCAGTAACAATACCGGTTAATACCTACAGGGGAGACGGAAAATCCTTCCTGTAAAAAGGGAAAATGGAAAAAAAAGTATTTATTTTATTTTTTGTTGCTTTATCAATATCCTATTCAGGAATATATGCTCAGGTGGGTACAGGCTTAACATTTAAGTTTGGGTATCAATCGAAATTAAAAAAGGCGAATACATCATCTCTTGGATTTTCAGGAATCTTGCCTACCAGTTATAGTTTAAAAAAGTTTACTCCTTACGTTAAGAATCAGGGGGATTATGGAACTTGTGTTTCATGGGCCATGTGTTATAGTGCATTTACAACTCAGTATGCCGTTACCATGTCACTTACAAATCGAAATGCAATTACTTCGATGGCTTTCTGCCCATATTTTACCCATAACAATTCAAAAGAAGTGAATGATGGTTGTGCTACCGGAAATTTCTTTGAAGATGCAGCGACTGAGTTAACTGATATAGGTGCAAAGAAATTTTATGTACCAATGATTGGTTGTGCTACACCCAACGATGACAAGATGCTTATTGTTGCTCGCAGCTATCGTGCAAAAGATGTAAAGAATGTATATAATTACGATGATCTTAAATCGAAGGATTATTCAACCTATTTTAAGTTGTTCATGAAAAAGACTCCATTTAAAATTGATGATGTGAAGCAGACTTTGGCAAGTAATAAGGTGGCAGTGATTGGGATGTATTTACCTCCATCGTTTAAAAAAGCTTACGATAAAGATTTATGGGAGCCTGATTCAACAGAGAAACAAGATCCGGTAGGAACTCTTTTAAATGCAAAAGGTGAAATGCATGCTTTGCATGCAATGACAATTATTGGTTATAACGATTCAATTTATGGTGGGGCATTTGAAATTCAAAATTCTTGGGGAGAAGTTTGGGGCAACGATGGTTATATATGGGTGAAGTATAGTGATCTTCAAAAATATGTTTTTCAGGTTTTGGTAATAGAAATGCCAGCATTAAGTATTAATAGAACCACAGGTTGTATAACTGGTGATTGTAATACTGGCTACGGAATTTATAAACACACCAACGGAGAAATCTATGAAGGGTTTTTTAAAAATGAGAAGTATAATGGTTATGGAATTTATGCATTTACAAATGGATCAACCTATGCAGGGGAATGGACAGACGGAATAAGAAATGGTGATGCGGTCATTTATTATAGTGATGGAACCTCCGGGGGTGCTGTGTATGCAGCAGATGAATTTAAATTAGGTTTTCAAAAATATAGCTACGAAAGTGGGAATTCATACGAAGGGGAAATTAAGGACGAAGAATTCGATGGATTTGGCACTTATATATTTGCAAACGGCGATTCTTATCAGGGAACTTTTGCAAAAAACATGTACGATGGTTTAGGGAAATACCAATTTTCAAACGGATCATTTTATATAGGATATTTTGAAGAAGGAAAAAGAAACGGACGCGGTTTATATGTTGGGAATGATGGAGAGATTTGGGGAGGTAAATGGTCGTATGATCAATTTTCATCGGGTAATACGTATGGATTTGCCAATGGAAAGGAAATTATTCCGGGAAAGCTGGAAATTGGAGCAAATAAAAATTATGTGGATGCAAATTGCACCAACGGCGATTGTTTAAATGGGAGAGGAACCAGAGTTTACGACGGAAGTGTTTATGAAGGAGAATTTAAAGATGGTGTTGAAAACGGATTTGGAAAAACTACTTATGAAAGTGGTGCGGTTATTGAAACCTTTTATGCTAACGGAACATCCATTATTGTTTGTGCTATTACTTATGCAGATGGAAATATTTTAATTGGCTCTATGAAGAATGGACATGTTGATGGGTATATGGTTTATTTTGATCCGGATGGATCGTTAATAGTCGGGACCTACGACAATGGTACTTATTTAGGGAAACTCACCACGGTAAATACTACAAATTTTAGTTCAACACCGATGAGTTCACCAGTGAATGCAGATTTTAAGAGTATTCCAACAACTGATATTATAAAATAGACAATGAATTTGAAAAGACTCATATTTATTTTTGTATTTGCAATGCAAGTTCCCTTTTGTTCGGCGAACTATGCTGAGGATGTTTTTATTCGATTGGTAAATTCGGTTGGGAATCTCTATGGAACTAAACCAACCCTGGTTATTGTAAAGAGCGATTTACTCGTAGCAGAAACTTATAGCACAGGTGAAATAAAAATTGGATCAAGGTTGATTGAAAAATGTAGAAGTTTTGGAAAAGATTCTTCGAATGCAATTGCACATATTCTTTCTCACGAATTAGCCCATTATTACCAGAATCATTCGTGGATCTCGAATTTTACTTCCGCTTATGCAAATATAGAATGGAGTAGAAAATTAAATGAAAGTGAGCAGCAGTTGCTTCCTGTTTACGAAACTCAAGCTGATGAATTAGGTTTTTTCTATTCACTAAATGCAGGGTATCAAAGTTGGAAGGTGTCTTCTCCATTATTGGATAGCATTTATGTTTGGTATCAACTCCCTAATGAGTTACCGGGTTATCCACCATTAGATCAAAGAAAAAAAATATCTACCAGGGCTACAGAAAAAGTAAAATCTTTGATCCCTTTATTTAGAATCTCAAATTATTTTACGCTTCTTGGAAAATATTATCCCGGTGAAACCCAGTATGTATTTTATGAGTCATCTGGATATTGTTTAGACCACTTAGTTCATGAGAACATCAAAACTCCTAATGTATTAAACAATCTTGGCGTGATTTATTTTTTACAAGCACAGCCAATGTTTTATGAACCCATGAATAATTTGATGTATCCCGTAATATTGGATTTCGATGCATCTTCAATGAACATGAATGAAATGGTGGGCACAAAAGGATTAACACCAACTTCGGGTGATTTGAGTGCTGAGGCTTTGGATCTTTTGGAAAGGTCTAGAGATGCTTTTACACAGTCACTAAAAATCAACAAAAAATATTATTCAGCCCATTTTAATATTGCGTTGGTGCATTTTGTATTAAAAGAAGAAGGTTCTTTAGCAGATAAGATCAAATACATTAAGGGATTGTCAACGGATTTTGATGGGCCAACAGCTTTGGTATTGCACCAGTTAGAGGCGTTTGATTATTATTTAAAAGGAGATGCAAAAAAAATGACCGATGCGTTTAAAAAAGCGATCAAACGGGGTAATCTTTCAGCTCAATCGAATCATGATATCTTATCCAAAAAAGCTTCGAATACCAATGACTCTCCGAGTCCGTTAAAATGGACAGTTGATTCAACCGAAAAGATCTTTGGTAAAAACGTGAATGAGTTTTTTAAATCATTCAAATCGTCTCAGGAAACCAGACTTGATCCTTACACGGAAAAATTCATTCTTTGGACAGATAAAAAAACAGAAGGAAGTATTTATACATTCAGATCTCAGTTTTCACAAACGGTTTATCGTGACATGTTATTTTTTGAAGTAGAAGATGCAAATTTTGAAACGTCTCATGGGTTAAAATTGAATTCTTCGGAAAATGATGTTATAAAGGTATATGGAAATCCATTTTATAAAAATTCATCTTATAATGGATATCAATATTTATATCCTTCTCAATCGATGATAGTAACGGTTGACTATAATGCGAATACCGTTACTGGGATTATGTATTATGGAATGAAGAAATAGATCTTATCGTTTTATTCTATCCAATGTAACCCATTCATCCCATTCGCTGCCTTAGCCTGTATAGTGAATTTTGTATTTATCATTACTTATATCGATAATCTCTGCTTTATACCATTCGTTGTTCCAACTAACCATTACTTGATCTCCTTTTGAAAAACCTTCGGATTCATTATTAACTGTAGTTGTACCCAAGTCGGTTTCCGGTGAAATTGGATATAGAACACAATACGGATATTTGCTTACAAAGTATGGTCCCATACCTCTGCCGGTTACAACCGCATATTTCCCTAATTCATCTGTATTGCAAGAAAAACTGATTGCTCCATAATTACTTTTTTCTACAACAAATGTTTTCAAATTTACTCTTACAATATATGTGCCTTCCCAACCACTTAAAATGGCATATTGATTGTCGCCTGAAAGAGCTATTTGGCCATGTTTTCCGCCGGTGTTGATTTTATTCTCTACCAGTTTTGTTTCTGTATTTACGATCCATAAATTTTCTTTGCCATCCGGGAAGTAGAGATATTTACCATCTTCAGAGAATTCCATATCATGGATCTCAAGGTTCTTCACAGGAATTGTATAATTAAGTTTGCCATCTACAAGTGAATATACCCTTACTTCATATTTCTCGTTGAGCAATGCAACAGCCACTTGTTTTCCATCTTTACTAAATGCCAGGGCGTTCGCAATGGTATTACCGGCATCACCTTCTGTAAAAAATGTTCGGCTAATTTTTCCGGGTTTTTTATTCATGATGGCAGCGGTAAATTTTCCTTTTACCTGTCCCGTAAATCCAATCTCCTCCGTATTTTTTGGAATTGGATATACATTCATAAACGGAATACCCACACTTTCTAATGAATCTTCAATGGTTCCAGTTCCAGCATCAATGGTATAAAGTATTTCAGTTTGACTCAATCCATCTTTTAAAGCATGTAAGTATACTTTACCAGGATTCCCGGTTAGCGATAAGGCACCTGAATAGGCCCAATAGGGAAGTTTCTTGTGCCAAAGATTCTTATTGCTAACAATATTTACTCCGTATATTTTATTTTCACTCTGAAGCACAGCAACATCGGTGGTAATTACCGCCGATGTTGCTGTGCTTAAAGAGGAATCAGGAATAACTCTTGAAAACGGAATTTGTAAAAAGCAGATGCTACCATTTATTAATAAACCAATTAAAAGAGTTATTTTTTTCATCCTTGTTCTTATTTACTTATTTAACTTTTTTCATTATCCATACACTATTGTATAACGGACTGCTGGCATCGTCGATGGTAAGATTTAAATAACCATCTTCGGTAAATGCCACCTTGTAATGTTCTTGAGCAGCGGATGCATCCAGAGGTGTTACTGTCATCAATTTTGTTTTCTCGTCAATAGTGAATTTAAGTGCTTTCGACCATTCTTCATTTAATCCCTTTTGCGTTGCATCGTGGTATAAGTACTGGTCGCCTTTAAAAATAAAATATAGTTCATCATCCATCATGTTTAGCATATCACCTGAACTTTGACGAATGGATTCCCATCTCCATTTTCCCTGCATTTTTTGTTTAGTACTTGTCCCGCATGAACTTAATGCAACGGAGATAAACAATAATATAGCAATTGTGGTGATTTTTTTCATGGTTGTATATTTAATTTAGTTGTATGTTTTATTTATAACAAATTTGATGCAATAACTGGAAAATCAGTTTTGAATGATACAAACTGCAGTTTTTTGTAAACGAAAAGCAAATATGGGCTATTCTGTTATGCCCAATTGCCTATGAACATCCTCTTTATAGGTTCTGCCAAGCGGAATCTCATTCTCTCCAATAAATATGGATATGGCGCTTACAGAGTTTATTTGGCTCGTATTTATATAGAATGATTTATGAGTCTGAATAAATTGACCGGATGGAAGTTTAAGAAGAATATTTTTGAATGAGTCCCGTGTAATATATCTTTTTTCGGGAGTGTAAATTTCAATATATACTCCTTCCTATTTAAGATATGTAATGTCTTTTACATTGATTTTTTGAAAGCTATGTCCTTCCTTTATAAAAATATGATTAGTAATAACTTTGTTTGATTGAAGTTCAGATTCGTTTGGTTGAAAGGCAAGTTCAATGGCCATATACAGTTCTTCCTTTTTAAAAGGCTTCATCATATACGAAGAAGGATGGGTACTTTTTACGTCTTCTAATGTTTTACTGTCATGGTTAGATGTGATAAAAATATAGGGTATTCTATACTTTTTATCAATAGTTTTCGCAATATCAATTCCAGTTTTTGAACCTTTTAGCGCAATGTCGAGCAAAACAAGATCAGGCTTAACTGTTTCAATAGCATGGATTGCATCTTCAAAATTATCAATTACATCTACAGCTTCATAGCCAAACCCAATGATTTTTTCTCTGATGTCCTCAGCTATAATCAATTCATCTTCTACTATCAATATTCTGGTACTCATGTAAGCTGATTTCCTTTTATCCTAATGGTTAATCCATTTGTATTTTCAAAACTCAATTCAGCACGAAGCTGTTTGGCCAATAAATGTACTAATTTTAATCCAAGCGAGTCAGATCCGCTTTTTATCTCATTTATATTTGTGTCTGTACCATTATCAGCAATTATTAACTCATATTTCTGATTATCGATGGTTTTATATTCAATGGGGAGTATATTATTCTTGCTACTATTAAAAGCATATTTATAACTATTTGAAATAAGTTCCGTGGCTATAATCCCTAGCGGGACAGCTGTATCGATATTTAAACCCGTATTTTCTATTTTTATATTCTTCTCAATATTTGATCCCGGCTTTTTATAAGTCTTCTCTATACTATTCGTTAATTGTTCCAAATAGACTTTCATATTAATCTCACCAATATTCTCGGTACTGTAAAGGTATTTATGAATCATTGCCATTGATTCGATTCGTGTTTGACTTTCTATTAAAGCATCAGTGATTGAAGTATCTGTTGTTCGGTTGATTTGCAATTGAAGTAAGCTCGAAACCAGCTGTAAATTGTTTTTTACTCTGTGATGAATTTCTTTTAATAAAATATCTTTTTCGTTCAATGATTTTTCAATCAGTTGATTCTTTAACGCAAGTTCTTTTCTTATTCGAACATTTTTCCTTGTCGATTGCAAAAGTAGAATAGAGATTGCCAGAATAACAAGACTTAATCCAATGAATATGTTTCTTTGAAAAGTACTTCGATCTGCTTTTTTCGTTTCCGTATTTTTTTCAATGAATAATTGTGTATTCTCCTGTGTCGTCTCTTTTATTTTGTAAACGGCATTCATCTCGTTCATTTGACGTAGATTTTCCTGATTGAGAATGGTGTCGCTCAGGGCATCAAATTTTTTATAATATTCTAAACTTTTATCCTTCTGTTCGGTTAATTCATAACAGGTTGACATTAGTTTATAACATTTGCTCAATAACTCATTTCTTTGCTGAAATTCAGCAAGTGTTATTGCCGAATCAAGATATTGAATGGCTAGAGAATAGTTCTTCTTTTTTAGATAAAGTTCACCAAGCCCCGCTAGTATATATGATCGGTATTGTTGGTCATTTGTTTGATCGATCGTTGTTTTTGCTTCTATAACATTTTTCTCAGCCTCATCGATTTTGTTAAAGGCAAGATATCCCATACCAATATTTAACAACGCATTGGCCAAATCTACTTTCTTATTTAATTTAATGGCAATAGATGCCGATTTTTTTCCATATTCTATGCTCCCCTGGTGATTGCCAATATATGATAAGAGAGAACTAATATTATTATAAACATACATCATTCCTTCTTCGTCGTTATTTTTTTCCCGAATTTTTTTAACCTCCAAATAGTAGTTAAGCGCCTGCTGATAATCTTTTTTTACCCTTGATATTGTGCCATGTTGTTATAACAACGGGTAATACCTTTTTCATTATTGGTGGATTTATATAGGGTTAATGCTTTGATGTAATAATTGAGTGCTAATGAGTAAATCCCTCTGTAATGGTAACTTCCACCTACATTTAATAAAACGGCAGTCATTCCATTTCTATCGTTCATAGTAGCACGCTTATCAAAAGTTTTTTTATAATAAACCATGGCAGTATCATAATTTGCCAGATAATCATTTGAAAGGGCTATCTGCATCAGGCTCCAGGCAATCCCTCCTTCCCAGTTGAGTTTTTCCGATAATGTAAACGCTTCCTTTGAATAACTAAGAGATTGTGAAGGATTACTTTCAATAATGTAGAAGCTAAGATCTATAAGAGCAGATACAGTAAGTGTGTCTTCAATTTTTTTCTGAATGATTTGTTCCAGACTATCTATATATTGATCCTTTTGACCGTAATTTATATTGTAGGTCCCTATCAACACCCATAAGCAAATGGTTAGTTGCTTGAGATAATTTCGGATAAATAAATGTTGTTGATTAATCAATGTCTGTCGTTCGTATCAAAATAGCACCAGGTGATTTCTCCTACCCTAATTTAGCTCTAAATATAAGAAAATATGAAAAGATTAATCTCAATTTTATTTCTGGCTGCTGGAGTTTTTTGTTTAAACTCATGCTCCAAACCTTCCGAATCAGCAAAGGGTTATTATAGCGGAACGTTTACCTTTAATGGTACCGCCGGAGGCACTGCTACCACGGATATTGTAGTGGTGGATGCCACACGGTTCAAACCATTTTTTCTTTTAACGGAGGCGCCAATACCTCTTTAAGTCAGGTAACCGTTGCTCAAAGCGGCAATAATTATTCATTAAGTTATACCGATGGTTCCGGTTCTTATACAGGAACCGTTTCTGGGAATAATCTTACATGGAGCCTATCCAGTGGAGGAGATATTTCCACATTTACGGGAAGTAAATAACCAATCTATCCTGAACCTAAAAACGGGAGCCATATTGGTTCCCGTTTTTTATACAATAGAATTTATCTTATTAAATTACTTACATGCTCCTGCAATACCCAAAACGTAATTTGTTATCACATCAATCACTTTTCCCGTTCCACTTCCTTTAAATCCTATGATTTTTGCGTATGTTACTTTTTGCTCGTATTGTTTAATGAGTTGACCTGATATCGGCATATAACTCCAATGCCATTTTTCTTCTTCGTATCCGGTTTCCCTATCAGTTCCTTTTTTTGAATAGGGTTGACAGAATCCATATTCATGCGCATGAGCCGTTAACCATGCATATTCTTTTTTGCCCTGTCCACTTAAAAAATAACTATCATTTAAATCGTTAATGTCGATATCGGTTCCCCAATGGTGGCGACTTGTTCCCGGCATAGAACTGTATAGTAAAATAAACTTGGCTCTTTCAATCGTATCTTTTACTTCTTTGGCTAAATTCTTACCTTGAACAATGGTTCCGCCTGTCCATTTATTTTCCCATATCCCTTTTTGAGCATAAAAATTTCGGGTTGCAGAAACAATGATGAGATTGATACCTTCTTTTTTGGCAGCATCATGCATTTTTACGAAGGCCTCGTATGTATCCCTGCGTAAATAAGCACTACTCTTGGTGGTATGCTCTTGCTTAATGGCTGTAAAATCAGGATGAGTTGCTGGATCAAACATTCCCAACAAATAATCTTCGTTCACCTCTATTAAGGGAGTATCAACTACAAAGACCTCGTTTTGCGTTTTAGGGTTAGCCTTATCTTTATTGTTTAACGCCTGGTTGGCTGAGCAGTTAATTAATAGTAAAGATGAAGCGAAGATCAATGTTTTCATGATTTTTATAATATATTAGTGCTAAATTATAACATACCCTGGTATGTACAGATATTGTACCATTTTTTTATTCACCACCGTAATGCTCATAAGCTGTGGAACCAACTTGAAGACCAAGATGGAAAATATGCAGCCCGAACTGGATACAGCCTTCTATAACAAGTATATTCAAAAGGGCCCCGATAACAATATCTATCCAACCTTTGTTTATGCCAGTTCTCAGCGCGATCCTTCCGAAAAGTTCGGTACTCCGGCCTTGATGGACGGAAAAATGGATACATGGTGGTCTGCCGGGTTTGGTTTAAACACGGGAGAACATGTGTCGCTTGAATTTAAGGACCTCAAAGCTTCAACCTGCAAAATCTTTATTGCCAACGATAATGTAATGGCCAAAATCTTTACCGTTTTGGTTTATGCAAACGATTCGTTGATTGGGAATTTTCCATCCGGAACATCCATTAATTTGCCTAAAGGAATAAAGAAATTAAAGATCGTCGCAGGGGAGACTGACGGCCTGAACGAGGTAAAGCTTCCTATCGAAAATGATTCAACGAGTAAAACTCAGGTTACTAAAAAGAATATTGTTACCCGTTATAACTCTAAATCATTTGGAATTGCAGAGATTGAATTCTATGACGATAAAAACAAAAAAATTCCCATTCATTCTATCCCATTTCGTAAAGCAATGGTACAAGGAGCATATAATTTCCCTGATGAAAGATTTTATTGTTTCGATGGCAATCCCGGTACATCAGCTACATGGGTAAAGGACGATGGTACATCTAAATTTGTAATCACCTTTCCCGACTTTACTCCATGTACTAAATTGAGATTTTATGTGGGGAATACAGATTATCTTTTTTATCCTTTAGTTTCTGAAATTGGCTGGCAAATTGGAGGAAAAAAGGAGCAGAAGTATAAACTAAAACCAGGATTGAACGAAATTCAAATGGATGAGGCATTTGTTGCCAGAACATTTACACTCACCATCTATAAATTCGAACAAGGTTCTCCAACGGGAGGTATCAATGAGATTCAGGGATTTGATGGTGCCAGATGGTACAATATTGAACCCGACTCCATGTATATCCGTGCTGATAGGTTAAAAGATTCTTTAGCAAATACACCCATCAAAAGTATTTTAAATGGACAGATCTCCTACATATATGATTACACATTATTGAATACTGATACTGCCATTATCCATAATTCAAATGATATTCCACAATCCTTGGTGGATAGAAGGATTTCTCAAAAAACAACTGTTCTCATAAGAAGCAATTATACCTGGGAAGCCAATACTTCAACAACCACTATCAATTATGGGAAAAAAGCCAGTCTGGTGGTAACTACCAAAACCATGTTTGGAGATTATAAGGTCGTTTCCAAATCTCCCGATCAGGTTGTTTTAAAGGCACGTTATAAATTAGCTGAAACTACTTCTGTAGATGGAAAGCCCGGAAAAACTAATATTAAACTTTTGGCAAGTAATATTACAGTTACTAAAACCAATCTTGTTCTTGAGGATGTATTCGAGATGTTGATAAGCTATTAAGGTAACTTGGTTATTAGGTTATTTGGCACAAGCCAATAACCTAATAACCAAGTTACCTTAATAACTATTTCTTTTTACCCTTCTGTTGTTGACGAGCCTGTTCTGTCCGAGATTTTTGGATATCTTCCATTCTGCTCATCCATTTAGACTTCTTTGGAGTCTTCTTTTTATTCTCCTCAATTTTCGCATGAAGCTTTTTCTCGTCGATCATGAATTTTCTAATGAATAACATGATAAGGATACTTATTAAGTTACTCAAGAAATAATAATAACTAAGTGCAGCACTATAACTGTTAAGGAATACCAGGAATACTACCGGCATTAAATACATCATAATTTTCATTTGTTGAGCCTGAATTCCTCCTTGCGCTGCCATTTGTCCACTGTTCATCTTTGTATAGAAAATGGTGGTAATGGTCATCAACAATGCAAATAAACTTACGTGATCTCCGTATGCCGGAATGTTGAATGGTAATTTTAAAATAGAATCGTAAGTCGATAAATCTTCCGCCCAGAATAAACCTTGTTGACGTAATTCAAACGCAGCAGGGAAGAAGGCGATCATCGCAAATAAGATGGGCATTTGTAACAATGCAGGAATACAACCGCTCAACGGACTTACACCGGCTCGTTTGTATAGAGCCATTACAGCCTGTTGTTTTGCCATTGCTTCCTCCGGCTTGAATTTTTCGCCTAAAGCATCAATGTCAGGTTTCAATAATCTCATTTTTGCCGATGAAACAAATGTTTTATAGATCAAAGGCATGGTAATTATTTTAATGATCAATGTCAACATCAAAATAATTAAACCATAGTTCCAGTTTAAACCATCAAAGAAGTTGAATACAGGGATTACTAACCAACGGTTAATTACACCAACATAACCTAAGTCAATTTGTTTATGTAAACCGGCATCATATTTTTTTATGGTATTCCAATGGTTTGGACCCATATACATTCTCATCTTGAATGTTTCATTCGGAGTATAATTTACAGGAATGGCCAATTCAGCCAACATTACTTTCGCTTCTTTATCAGTTGGTCCCGGAGCAACGCCCATTGTATACAAGTTGCTTGTAAATCCTGCAGATGGTATTAAGGCAGTGGAGAAAAATTGTTGTTTAAACGAAACCCATTTCAATGGATATTTTACTTCTCCTTTTTTAGGTTTTTCTTTTGTTCCACCTTTCAACTGGTTTACTTCACCCTCCATGTTGCTGTACCAAATGTTAGAGCTTTCTCTTTCTTTCGATACTTCTCTTTCTTGCGAGGGAGTTGTCATTCCCCATGTAAATGGAAGTTCACCTAAGTTTTGTTCAATAATCTTATCCATACCAACCAAGTTGACATCGAAATCGATCATATTATCGTTTCCAGAAATGGTATAAACATATTCCAGGTATTTTGTTTTATCACCACTCGCAAGAATTTTAAAACGCAGGGTTGCTTTTTCATCACCTTTTATTTTGGTGTTTTTCGCATCTGTCTCAAAATAAAGATCACTGGTTTCAACACGAGAATTATCAGTAAGTACCGTTACAAAATAACCTGATTGAGTTGGAATCCATAAATCCAATGTATCGGTTTTCTTCTCTACGAATCTGCTTTTATAGCTTTGGTAGCCCAACATTTGGCAGCGATAAATAATACCACCTTGGGTGTTGAATGTAAGCAAGAATTTTTCTGTCTCAACAGTAATTATTTTACCCGGACCTATACCGTGTGCAGCAAAAATTCCGAGACTATCTTTTTTCTGTGCAAGTTGAATACTGTCAACTACAGTTTGCTTTATGCTATCAGGAAGGTTTACAATAGCGGAATCTTTAAACAAACTTGAATCAGGCGCATTGGCTTTTACAAGTTCAAGAGAATCGCTAATACGTTGGTCAACTATTCCTTTATTGATGCTATCAGTAACATGTTGTTTTTGTTGAGCAGCTTTTTCTCTTTCTGCTTTCGAAGGGCGCATCCAAATTCCCCATCCAACCATTATTGCTACAATCAAAAGGATACCAATGATCGTCTTTTTATCTTTCATCATAATACACTCAATTTCACTAAAATTGACGGCAAAGATAAGATTTAAGGGACTTGGAGAGGTTCTTCCCTGTGCTTTTTTTAGATTATTAAGGAGGCGGCCTGCCGGCTAAGTTCGGCTAGGGTTTTGATGGTTCAAAACCAAGCCGCACTACGCCGCCATCGGGCTGTTCGCTATACTTCGGTACCGCCTCCATCCCTGGCCGGAACCCCAAAAAAAGGTAATTAATTAGTTGAAATCTATCACTAAACCTAATCCGGTTAAGGTGCTGTTAATCGCAGGATAACGTTTATAATAGATGTTTCCTGCTCCACTAATATTGGCATTCAGTAGCAATTTTGGATTCACTTCCGCATTTCCGTCTCCGGTAATATCAATAGTGGAATTATTGCTGTACATCTCAAATCCTGAAAAATTCCCAGTGCCCGAAATGTTAATGTCCTGATTGGCACTATAGCCATTTGTTAGTACCGATCCAGAACCGCTTAAATCAACATTTAGTAAGTTGGTAATTTCTAGATGATGCAAGGCGGTAATATTTCCGGTTCCTGAAATAATCATGTTTAAATTGGTGACTGGGTTGGCGAATGAATCCACCTCAATATTTCCTTCGTGTGTAATGGCTAATTCTGTAATAGATGGAATTTCGATTATAGCACTCAAATTCATATTTACATAAGTATAATCTGGGTTCATTCCAATTCTTAAAACTCCACCCGAAGCTGAGATCTTCACATAATCAATTAAATTATCATAACCAGTAACATGCACTTTTTTTGTGGCACCGTATTTTACCAACACATCAATATCATGTTCAACGGATATTTTTGTTGGGTTTGCTCCAAGTGTATAGGTTACTGTAGAAATATCACCTTCACCAGTGATTTCAGTAGCACATGAAAAGAATATCAAGGCAACCAAAGGAATAACAATCAAAAATAATTTCTTCATGATAATTTAAAACCTGCAATAATGATAATCAATTAAAAACAGATTGCAGAAATGTCAATAAAGGTGTAGTCATTATGTTTTCATTAGGGGCACCAATATGGTCATTTACCTGTTCATGTGACAAACTAGTAGCATCAATAATAGTGGTTGCAATTCCAATAGAGGATAGTGAGTCTGAAAATTCGTACATAATTTGTTGCCGAACAGCCGAGCCTCTTCTGGCAAACAGAAAATAGCCAGGTATATTTTTTCCAGCGGATACATGTAAGGTGGGGGAGGCGTTGACCCAATCGGAAGGATTCGTACCGAATGCATTTGTATATATTCCATTTTCATCCGTGCTATTGGTCATAGCATATGGAATATTGTACCCTTCAGTATCAAAACTTCCGCAACCTTGTATAATCGATAAATCTAATCCATAGGTTTGTAAATAAGTTTCATCGGTACAAACCAAAGCGGCTAAATGTGCTCCGGCACTATGTCCCATCACTGCTATTTTTGTTGAATCGCCACCGTATTGTACAATGTTATTGTATACCCAGGCAATTCCATGCGCAACATCTTGCACATGGTTGGGATGCATTACACCACTAACAGAGGTAGAAAGCCGATAATTTAAACTCACCAATAAATAACCATTCTCTTTACACAAGGTTTCTTTAAATTCCATGGCATTTGATTTATCACCAATTTGCCATCCTCCTCCATGCACCCATATCACCACCGGTGCAGGACCTGTAACACCATCTGTATAAATATCCAAACTCAACAAATTAGGGTCTACTCCACCAATCGTATCGTAAGCAATCGTATAATCGGCAGTTCCTTTGCCAGGGTCTGGTGCACATGAAGCAAAGAAAATGGCAATAAACAAATAATAAATTCGGTTAGCTTTCATAGACTAAGTTTGGCTTTTGACTATCGCTAATCGGTTTAGTTTAAGTAGAGTATTTATTTTTCAATAATAATTTTGGTTCCAACATCTACCAATTCGAAGATCTCATCCATTTCAGCATTTGTAACAGCAATGCACCCTGAGGTTTGGTAAGTTTTCTTTCCTTCTATCTGATCTCCAGTATAATCATTTTTAAATCCGTGAATCCGAATTTGTCCCCCCGCGGTTTTTGCTTTTTTTTCTGCAAAGGTTTTTTCTTCTTCCTTCGGGTATGAAATTCCAAGACTCTTATAAAACTCACTTTCGGTTGATTTATGATAAATGGTATATTCTCCTTCGGGAGTTTTGTTATCCCCTTCAAATTGTTTTGCACCAATAGGTTCTTTTCCTAGAACGATGGAATAGGTTTTTATGATGTTAGCTCCATTTTTTAAATGGAGAAGACGAAGGTGTTTAACGATAAAGATGGAATCGATATTCATTTATTGTATTTGCCACTCATTTTTCTTAACTAAAACACGTGACTTAACTATTATATTTTTTATCTAGCATTGATCTCCAGCATGTAATAGTATCTTGACGTTTCAAACCAACCTAAAATGAAAAAGTACATTATCAGCCTTATTTTCGTTATTTTTTCGGGAGTAAAGATACATTCCCAATCGGAAATTTCACAATATGATTACATAGGGGATTTTTATAATAACAGAGCTATTGTTGAACGAAATGGTCTGTATGGAGCGATTAATCGTGAGGGCAAAGAAGTTATCCCGTGTCAATTTATCTTTTTAAGGAATTTCATATCAGGGTCAGCCGTATTTTATACCATTGACTCATCCCGCATTGATAATCAAACTACCTCTGAATATAGTCCTACCATTCCCTGTTTATATTGGATGGGGACGATCAATATTCATGGAAATATTCTAATTCCTCCTGTTTACCGATATATTGAGGATTATGGTAAAAATGGAATAAGAACAGTTGCCGTTGATATGGAATGTTCAACCACCGAGGGTTTTTATTTTAATGAATATGGTTTTGAAAAAAACACAGGTAAATGGGGGTTTGTTGATTCTGTTGGAAACGTTTTGGTAGATATGGTATATGATGCAGGGTCTATAAACAAAGGTATCAAAATGGGAGGTAATTATAACCATGATATTTTGGATTATGGAACTTTCGGAGTAACGAATCGACAAGGTGAGATAATTATTCCATTTGAGTATGAGAATTTATTACCTGCATTTACCAACGGATTTATTTTTAGTGACCAAGAGTCCAAGTGGGGGATTTTGGATAAAAACGGGAAAGTGATGAGTCGGGTTAAATATGATCTTGTCTTTATAGATTACTATAATCATTATGATATAAAAAGAGCTATGGTTAATATTGGATGTACGTCCTGGTCTTCTTGGATAGGCGTAAATTTGGAGTCGTTGAAGAAGATGGTATGGAGATCATTCCTTGGGTATTTGATTCTATCATTAATTTACCTGAAGAGAATTATGCGGTTAAATCGAATGGTAAATTTGGCCTTGTTGATCTAACCCCCCCCCGGACTTCCGTTTGAATATGACGAAATAGAAGAATTGTTAGGGAATAAAATACTTCTAAAAAAGAATGGGAACTATACCATTTATACCCTGCATACACCTCCTCCCGTGGATTTTAATTTTACATATGTAATGCGTACCTATCCCAAATATAAAATTACAAAAAACTACCGTGGATTTATTCCAGATAGTACAAGATTTATAGCCCAGAAAAACAACCCATTATATGGGCTTATTGATGGTCAGAATAATATATTGATTGAATTTGAGTATGAAAACATAGAACCAGTTGTTGATACAAATTTGTCAGCAAGGGTAGTCTATTTAGTCACAAAAAAGAATAAACAAGGAATTATTGACGATCAGGGACATATTTTGACATATTTTAAATTTGATGAAATTAAAATATTCCCATTTTTTATAAAAGGAGTTGAGGAGATATATTATTCAAATGATGCTACCAGAGCTGACATTTTTAAAGCAAAGAAAAATGGTAAGTGGGGAATCATAAGTTTTGATGGTCAATATTTGACCGAATTTGTATATGATGATATTTCTAACATGAAGGAGTTCTTTAACGCAACGAAAACGGATGGAGATAAAGGGGTTACAGATATCATAACATCCAATGGTACCATTGTTGCCTCATTTGAGGACTCCAAGTTATACTATCTTGGGTCAGGGAGAAAAAACTATTTTTATGAGAATAAAAAATTAATTGGGTTTTTGGATACCAACTTTCGTATTATAACTCCTTTGTTATACGAAAATATAGAAGCTATTAGTGTAACAAATAGCAATGAGAATAGTCAGAGTGGTTTTGGGAAATTTTTTGATTGCTCCGGTTTATATTCATTTATTCGAAATGGATTATTCGGGTTTGTTGATTACAATGGAATAGAAGTAATATCTCCCAAATACACGGAAATAGGACCTTTTATAAATGGATATATTACAGTGTATATCAAAGACAAGGTATACGGGGCGGTTGACCTGTCAGGAAAGGAGATATTGCCATGTCAATATGATAGAATATTCGGTTTTACCGAAGGATTATTTTGTGTATTCGGTTATGGATCTAGCAAACAAAATAAAAAAAAGGGATGTGGTTTTATTGATGTTAATAATAAAATAGTGGTGCCCCTTATTTATGAGTCTGTTACTTTTTTTTCTGGAGGGAAGTCACGGGTAAAAGATAAGAATGGTTATAAATATGATATTGATAAAAAAGGAAATAAATGGGTAAATTAGGACTTGTTTTTTCCTCCCTTCTTCATCATTCCATCATTAAAATCCTTCGATTTTCCCTTAGAAATCGACAAGCTTTGAAATCCTCCACCTTTCAACATCTTGGCGGCAAAAACAATCTGACCTATGTGATAAGGATAATGTGCCAATTGTCTGTTAATGGCATCCATGGCACTATGTGCTTCACTTCGAATATGAATAGTATTGATTAACTCTTCAGGGTTTAAAGAATTCAATGTACGGAATAAGCAATCCCAGCCTTCGTTCCATTTCTGTATCAATTCATCTTTTGTCTTGATAATATTTTCAAATTCAGCATCCCTTTCTCTCCATTCTTTTTCTCCATCTTCAGTTAAGAAATTGGTCCACCTGCTCATCATATTTCCCCATAAATGTTGAACAATAACTGCAATTGAATTTGAATCTTCATTGGGAGATTTGAAAAGATCTTCCTCTTTTAATTGTGCAATGGCTTTTTCCCCAAGATTTTTTTGATCAAGGAATCGCTTTTTTATACTTTCTAAATAGATTTCGTTGATAGGGCTCATAATTTCTTGTCTAAAATTTCTTTCAATGTATCTTCTAAATGTGGATGTTTAAATTCAAACCCTAAACCCAATAACTTTTCCGGGACAACCCATCTGCTTTTTAATATCAATTCAGTTTCCGTTCCAATGATGGCAGCCCCAAACTTCAACATCCATTTTGGGGCATGGATTGCGAACAGAGGTTTTATGATTTTTCTAAATGTTGACATCAGTGTTTTATTGTCAACCGGATTGGGTGATGAACAATTAAAAACTCCATGATACATGGGATTTTCTCTTAGAAATAAAACGATTCTATAAAGATCTTCAATACTGATCCAACTAAATTTTTGATTCCCGCCCCCTTGCTTGCCGCCCATTCCCATTTTTATCATTCGGGTGTACGGACCCATTACTCCTCCGTCTTTTCCCAATACAATGGCAATTCGTAAAGCAACATGTCTTGTTACTGGAAGTTTACAATCGAAAAAAGATTTTTCCCAAGCTGTCGCTACACTTACCGAAAAACCTTTTCCTATTTCTCCGGTTGGTTCTGTTTGTGCATGATCTTCAGCATGGCGATAGATAGTTGCAGTGCTCGAATTCATCCAAACAGATGGAGGATTTTTGCATTTTAAAATAGCTTCTCCTAATTGATCTGTAGTTTGTACTCTTGAATTGAGAATTTCGTCTTTGTTTTTTTGATTGTATCTGCAATTAACCGATTTGCCCGCAAGATTGATCAACATATCAGAATCTTCCAGCGCAGCAATGATTTTCTCCGGATCACTCCAGTTAACATGATTTGGGCGACGGGAAATAATAATTACCTCATAACCTGATTCTGAAAATTTTTTCTCGAAATATTTTCCTACGAATCCGGTACCTCCGGCAATAACGATTTTCTTTTTCATATTTTAAAAGTAAAGGAACACGAATTACACCGATGATACCGATTTGCACAGTGAACATCCGTATCATCTGTGTTCTATTTTTTCCTCCATTAACTGCTTTTGATAGAGGTCAAAATAAACACCCTTCAAATTCATTAATTCCTGATGATTTCCCTCCTCCACAATACTACCATCATTCAGTACAATTATTTTGTCCGCCATTTTTACTGTGCTTATTCTATGACTTATCAATAAACTGGTTTTCCCTTTCATAATACGAACCAGACTTTGCAGAATCTTTTCTTCTGTTTCGGTATCAACTGCAGATAAGCAATCATCAAAAATGAGAATTTTTGGTTGTTTTATGGTTGCCCTTGCAATGGTAATCCTTTGTTTTTGTCCACCAGACAATGTAATTCCTCTTTCACCAATTCTGGTTTGGAATCCATCATTGAAACCAATAATATTGTTATAAACGTCAGCATCTTTTGCAGCCTGAATCACCATTTGCTCTTCTTGTTCAGAAGAGTAATGCATATCGTGCAATCCGAATGCTATGTTGTTATAAATAGTATCCGAAAAAAGAAATACCTCCTGAGAAACATATCCTGATTCCTTTCTCAACAAATACATGTTATGTTTTGTTAAAGGCTTATCATCTATTAAAATTTCTCCCTTAATGGGATCGTAAAAACGATTAAGCAATTCAGCAACCGTTGATTTTCCCGAACCGGTTCTCCCAAGGATGGCCAATGTTTCTCCGGGAGCTACTTTAAAACTTAAATTTTTAATGGCTTCTATTCCTGTTTCAGGATAAGTGAAACTTACATTTTTGAATTCAATTTTTCCATTAATCTCGTATGTTTCGTTGTTGTTGTTAACAATTTCTGGTTTTTTTTGTAAAAATTCGTTGATTCGGATTTGAGAGGCAGCAGCACGTTGTACCAATGAAGTTACCCAACCTAACATTGCCATTGGCCAGGTGAGCATGTTCACGTAAATGATAAATTCAGCGATTACCCCAGAAGAAATATTTCCTTTTGAAACTTCAATTCCACCAACATAAATGGTAAGTAATGTGCTAAACCCAATCAACAACATAATTAATGGAAAAAAGATGGCATTGAATTTTACCAATTCAAGATTTCGTTGTTGATATTCTTCTGTTTCTTTATCGAATGCAAAACCAAAATATGTTAATCGGTTGTATGCTTTTAAAATTCTGATCCCTGAAAAAGATTCCTGTACAAAACTGCTGATTTTACTTAATTGTTGCTGTACTTTTTCGCTTTTCTTGAGAATATTGCTGTTTACCAAATAAACAGCCACCGACATAATAGGTAGGGGCATGAGTACAAATAAACTTAGTTTCGGACTTGCACTAAACATAGTTGGTATTATGAGGATGAAAAGAATAAACAATCCTGATAAATACATAATTGCCGGGCCAATATACATTCTTACTCTACCTACATCTTCGCTAATTCGATTCATTAAATCACCGGTACTATGGGTTTTAAAAAAGCCTGCATGTAATTTTTGATAATGGGCATAAATGGCATTTTTGAGATCATATTCCACATGCCGCGACATAACAATAATCGTTTGGCGCATGAGAAACATGAAAAACCCTTTTAATAAAGCCATTATGAGCATTAAAACGGCAAAATATATCGCAATTTTAAGCGAAGCCGAAACAAGAGCATCTTCCTGTGTGGTATCTTTAAATAGTCGGTTTATCTGGATTTGATCGATGACCGAATCGACCAATTGCTGTACGATTCGGGCCGGATATATGGCAAAAAAGTTGGAAATGGCTATACACACTAACCCCGAGAAAAACAGGTATTTATATTTCCAGAAATAGTGATTTAGCGTGCCTAGCGATCTCAAAAGAAAATATTCTTTAATTAATTATAAAGCCCTTATAACAGGTGTTTTGATATTCAAATATGATTATCTTTGCCCCTCCCTTAAAAGGTGAACAAAATTACCACTTTAAACTATAGAGATCGATTTAAATTCATTTAAAAATATGGAAAGGGTTGTAAAGAACAATGGTGCAGAATTGAACGTGCTGAAGGATATGGGAAACATGGGGCACGAGCAGATTGTTTTTTGCCAGGATGAGTCAACAGGATTAAAAGCAATTATTGGTATTCATAACACTGTTCTAGGTCCTGCTCTTGGTGGTACCAGAATGTGGCATTATGCTTCTGATGCAGAAGCATTAGAAGATGTACTTCGTTTATCAAGAGGTATGAGTTTTAAAGCTGCAATTGCGGGTTTAAATCTGGGTGGTGGTAAAGCAGTGATCATTGGAGATTCAAGAACTCAAAAAAACGAGGCTCTTTTAAGAAGATTCGGGAAATTTGTAGATAGCCTTGGTGGAAAATATATTACGGCCGAAGATGTGGGTATGGGAACCAAGGATATGGAATATATCGGAATGGAAACCAAACATGTTACCGGAATGCCTGAATATTTAGGTGGTACAGGCGATCCTTCTCCCGTTACAGCCTACGGTGTTTACATGGGAATGAAAGCTTCTGCTAAACATGTGTATGGAAGTGATGATTTAAAAGGTAAAACAGTTTTGGTACAAGGTTGCGGTCACGTAGGTCAATACCTTGTAGGTTATTTGGTAAAAGAAGGGGCTAAAGTTTTAGCAGCTGATATTTTTGAGGATAATTTAACTGAATGTACCCATAAATATCCTATCGTTCAGATAGTAGATCCGGAAAAAGTGTATGAAACTCAAATGGACATTTATGCTCCATGTGCCTTGGGCGGAACATTGAATGATGAAACCATTTCGAAATTGAGGTGTACAATAGTTGCGGGTGCTGCCAACAATCAGTTGAAAGTGGAGAAAGCACACGGACAGCAATTGATAGAAAAAGGAATCGTTTATGCTCCTGACTTTTTGATCAATTCAGGTGGATTGATTAATGTATATGGTGAGATCATGGGATATAACAAAGAGGCTGCATTGAAGAAAGCTGAATTTATTTACGGAGTTACTTTGGAGATTTTCAAATATGCTGCCGAAAATAAAATGACAAATGGGGAGGCAGCCATCCATTATGCACAAAGAAGAATTAATCAGATTGCAAAAATAAATGCTGTTCTGTAAAACAATATATAGTATAAATCAGTTCTTACAACAAAGTTCATTAAATGCTTAACAGGCGACATATCAGAGTAAAAGTATTGCAGGCCATTTATTCACATTTCCAATCGGGAAGCGAACAACAGGCGGCCGAGGAAACGAATCTACTGCAATCGATGGAAAAGATCTATGATCTTTATCTATATCAGTTAGCATTTATTGTTGAATTGCAACGCGAGGCGTATAAAGAGAGAGAAGATGCCAAAATCAAACATTTTCCTACGGAAGATGATCTTTTGCCTGAAACTAACTTTACACGTAACAGAGCGATCAACGCCATTACAAAAAGCGAAACTCTTTTAAAATTACTCAATACCAAAAAGATTTCCTGGTCAACTCAAACTGATCAGATGAATAAGATCTTTAGAAAGATCAGAAATACGGATGAGTATAAAAAATACTTTCGTTTGCCACAAACTACTTTGGCTGATGATATTGAATTCCTACTACATATTTACAATACCTACGTTTTCGATAATGAATTTGTAGAAGGATATTATGAGGAATTAAATATTCATTGGTATGATGATATTTTCGTGGTGAATCCTGCGGTTTCAAAAACGATTAAGAATATTGAAGAGGATAAAGAAGTTCAGCTTTTGCCACTTTATAAGGAGAGAGAAGAAGACCGAGAATTTGCACTCGAACTTTTTAGAAGGGTAATCAGATTTAGCGACGAATACGAAGAGTGGATCAAAAACAAAGCACAGAACTGGGAGCTTGAACGTATCGCCATTATGGACATTATGTTAATGAAAATGGCCATTTGCGAAGTGTTAAATTTTGAAAACGTTCCTATTAAAGTGAGTCTTAATGAGTACATTGAGCTGGCAAAATCGTTCAGTACACCAAAAAGCTCGGTATTTATTAATGGAATCCTTGATAAACTGGTAGCCGAATTAAAGGAACAAGGAAAAATTGTAAAAACAGGAAGAGGATTGATTGAAAATTAATCTCTTCACTATAAATAATTATAAATTAAAAAAAATAGAAAGATGAAATTACGAATCTTATTAGTTGTAGCTATAGCTTCTACATTTATGTTGGCTTGCGGCAAAAAGAAAAGTGGTGTAAATTCTGATATTGTAAACAATCCTTTAACCGCAGATGGTAATGGAGATCCTGAAAAAATGGCGGCTATCACCTTTGATGAAAAGCAATTTAATTTTGGAGAGATCATTCAAGGCCAAGTTGTAGAACACGATTTTATTTTTACCAATACAGGTAAAAGTGACTTGGTAATCTATGATTCAAAAGGAAGTTGTGGCTGTACTGTACCTGAATGGCCAAAGGAGCCGATTAAACCGGGTAAAAAAGATAAAGTTCATGTAAAGTTTGATAGTACGAATAAAGATGGACATCAAACTAAAACAGTTACACTTACATGCAATACCCAACCTAACCAGGTTACTTTGGAGATTGTTGGTGATGTGATCATAAAATAAATAATATAAAAAAAGAAGTATGTTCAATTTAGTTACGTTAATGGCGTCAGGTGGCGAAGGTGATTTAATGAATCAGTTAATTCTGTTTATTCCAATCTTGTTAGTGTTTTACTTTTTCATGATTCGTCCACAAATGAAAAAAGCTAAAAACCAAAAGAAATTTAGAGCTGAAATAGGCAAAGGAGATAAAGTAGTAACAATCGGTGGTCTTCATGGTAAGATCATTGAAGTAGAAGAAACTACCTTTATTGTTGAGTTATACGACAAAACAAATGTTCGTATAGAACAATCAGCTGTATCAATGGAAACTACCATGAGCTTGGCTGATGCTAATAAGAATCCTAAAAAAGAGGATTCTAAAAAATTAGAAGATAAAAAAGCGTAAATTGGTGTTAGGTTACTAAGTTATTGGGTTATTGAGTTGTTTGGTTCTTTAAAATACCCGAATAACTTAATAACTTAGTAACCCAGTAACTTAATAACCATTCCGTGCCCGTTCAAACAAAATTCCATATTCGCCGAAAGGCTTTTGCACTGGCGGTCTGTCTGGTCTTTAGTACATTCTTATGGTTTTTGAATGACCTTAACAAAGTTCAAACTGTTAACTTAGAGATTCCCGTTAAGTTTACCGGACTTCCATACGATATGGTTTCTACCAATTCATTACCAACAACTATGCAGGCCACTGTAGAAGCAACCGGTTTTGATTTACTTTGGCGGAGTTATAGATACCCCAAATCTGCGATTGAAATTCCACTGCGACTTGAAAAAGGAGGAATGGCTCCCGGAAAAACCTATCTGTTTAATATTAACTACTATATGCAGGATATTTCTGATGAATTTGGGTCACACCTAAAGATCAAAAGAATTTTTCCTGATACATTCAGCATTCGTTTCGAAAAACGTTTCAATAAACGTGTGCCTGTTAAACTGGCATCCAATATTAAATTTGAAAAAGAGTTCAACATTTCAGGTTTAGTTTCTCTTCAACCTGATTCGGTTACCATTTCGGGAACCAAAGAAAATGTGGCGAAGGTTTATTCTGTATTTACAAATGTTCTCAACTTAACCAGACTTAAAAAAACACATACCGGAGTTCTTAAACTGGAACCCATTAATGGATTAAGTTATAATGTAGGGGAGGTAGATGTAAAAGTTCCGGTGGAACAATTTACCGAGAAAATAATGAACCTACAGATTACACCTTCCAATGTTCCTGCAAATTTTGAATTGAATACGATTCCTGATATGGTTACTTTAAAACTATCCGTGCCACTATCAGCATTCAATAAAATTGTTGCAGAGCAGTTTGTAGTGTCTGCCGAATTTCCTGATCAAAAATCAGGAGCCACAAAAATATTATTAAAGGCTACCCAAATACCAGCCTTTGTAAAAGTGGTGAGTATGTCTCCGATCTCAGTTGAATATAAGATCAAAGCTAAAGAATGAAAATTGTTGGCTTAACAGGAGGAATTGGAAGTGGAAAGACCACTGTAAGTAAATGCTTCGAGCAATTGGGCATTCCCGTTTTTTATGCTGATACAGTTGCAAAGTATTTATATAATTCTCCTCAGGTTGTTGAGCAAATAAAAATGATTCTTGAAGTCGATAATATTCATCTTGAAAATGGAGAATTAGACAGGGCACTTATCGCAAGTATTATTTTTAAGGATCGAAAAAAATTAGAAAGGGTGAATGGATTATTACATCCTTTGGTGAAAGAAGAATTCTTCAAATGGATGAATGAACAAAATTCCCCTTATTGTATTCGTGAAGCAGCAATTTTAATTGAATCAGGTTCCTATAAGGATTGTGATTCCATAATTGTAGTTACCGCTAATATGGAAACCAGAATTCAAAGAGTTATGCAACGTGATGGAGTAGAGGAGGTAGAGGTGAGAAACAGGATCATGAAGCAATTGAGTGACGAAGAAAGAGCAAAATATGCCAATTATACCATCATGAACAATGGAACTGTTGATGATATTGAACAACAAGTGAACGAAATTCATAAAAAACTTTTATGAACCGAACTATCCCGGCTTTGCCGGGATAGTGAGCTTACGAATACCATAAAAAAAATATAATGAGTAAAATATTTTCTTCGGCCCAAATTAAAAAAGCAGATCAGTTTACCATTGAGAATGAACCCATCAGTTCAGTTGATCTAATGGAACGTGCAGGAGCAAGATTGGCCGAAGCTATTGTAGAAGTATTTCCAACGTTATCCGACTACGTGGTTTTCTGCGGTCCGGGAAACAATGGAGGTGATGGATTGGTCATTGCAAGATGGCTCTTGAATACAAATAGAAAAGTAGAGGTGGTCGTATTGGATTCAAATTCGTATTCAAATGAATTCAATGGGAATTTACAATTACTAAAAGACCTTGGCAAAGACGTTATATATTTAAAATCGAATGAACAGCTCAACGAGCTTCGTTTTGCAAAGGACATCGTATTTATTGACGCTTTGTTTGGAAGCGGTTTAAATCGCCCCTTGGAGGGGCTAGCGGCCAATTTGATTCAATGGATCAATGCAGCATCTAATTTTATTATTTCCATTGATCTCCCTTCTGGATTATCCGCTGACGCAAATCATATCAGTACAAAAGAAAATACCATTGTAGCAGACTTTACTTTAACTATTCAACTACCCAAACTTTCCTTTTTCTTTTCTGAGAATGAAATTTTTATCGGAGATTGGAAAATAGTGAATATAGACCTGAACAAAAGATTCATTGAAAAAGCAGATACCCTGCATTTTTGTTTGGATGAAATCATGATTCGTGACATGGTAAAACCAAGATCTACATTTTCTCATAAAGGAACTTTTGGTCATGCATTAATCATTGCAGGGAGTAAAGGAAAAATTGGAGCATCTATTTTATGTGGATTGGCAACTTTAAGAACAGGTTGTGGATTATTAACCATGCAAGTTCCTGCGGGTGGAGTAGAAGCTGTACATTCGTCTTTGCCCGAAGCCATGGTGATTGCTGATTCCAGTGAAAATTATATTACAGATATTTTACGCGATGTAACAAAATTTAATGCCATTGGTTTTGGCCCGGGAATAGATAAAGAAAAAGAAACAACACATGTTTTAAAAATGATAATTCAAAATGCATCACAACCATTGGTAATTGATGCAGATGGACTAAATATAATTTCTGAAAACTTAACCTGGTTACAGTTTCTAAATGGTTCAACTATTTTTACTCCACACCCGGGTGAATTTGATCGACTCACAAAAAAACATGAGTCGGGTTTTGAAAGACATCAAACCCAAGTTGCATTTTCTAAAAAACATGGAGTGTATATTGTGCTAAAAGGACATCATACATCTATTACCACTCCGGGAGGACTCACCTTTTTCAATACCACAGGTAACAACGGAATGGCAACAGGTGGAAGTGGAGATGTTTTAACCGGAATCATAACTTCATTATGTGCACAGGGATATTCCCCATTACACGCATGTTTGCTAGGAGTCTATTTACATGGTTACGCAGGCGATCGTGCGGCAGAAGATGAATCAAAAACATCTTTAATAGCATCCGATATTATTGAACATATACCAGCTTTCTTTCTGGATTTCGAGAAGTAGTGCACCCGAAGAATATTCACGGCACGGTGCTTTTGAATATTTGTTTCTGTGGGAAACAAAAGGGCGAACTGCGAAGCAGTGAGACATTACGAAATGCTATTTAGTCCCCACAAAAGTAATCGCTCCTCCAATAGAGCTATAACCAACATTCAATTCGTTTCCATCAACAGCACCGCTAAATGCACCAAACAATTCTGTTTTTATTAATGCTAAACTATTACTGCCTTCGGTAACTGAGATTCCGCTAACGGTAATAGATGGTGTACCACCTGAATTAAAAGTTACACTAACGGTTTTATCATCATCTGCGGTAACAGTTGTATTAATTCCGTAAAGAATAGTTGCATTGTTTGTGTATTGGCCGTTATAGGTACCTGCACATTTTTGTGCCGGAGTTTGACATGCAGCTACTAGGGCAATAGCCACTATACCTAATAAATATTTTGTTTTCATGGTTGTTAGTTCCAGATGGTTTGTAAGATTAAAGTTAAGCATTTTCTGGATTAATCGTATTTGCTTATCGAAATAATGCATCGAAGTGGGTCATCCTCCGCGGATGCGGAGGATCGGGTGTCGGTTAACGGAAAACCGCATCACCAACAACCCAAAAGGGACACGGTGTTTGTGCTGATCGAAGCGTCAGGAAGCTTTGTACTTTGCCGTTTAAGAAATGGGACGAATTATCGCATCCAGTTGAAGGTAAAATTGAAAAATAATTTATATATTTATAAACAGGATGCTAACAGAAAAGGTTGGGTTTCTGGAGTATACGCTGGGATTGCAGTACCTTTTGGTTGCACAAGTACAAGTTAGAGCATAATTAATTTACAATGAAACAACACCTCATTCCATTCCTGTTAATATTCTTTTTAATATTCTTTAGCAGCTGTGCCGGTCAGAGCACGGTCAATAATTCAGCGGAACAAAACAAATCTGTTCTAACAAAATCACAACTTGAAGGTCATTGGAAATTTGTAACAGCCGAAAAAGTAGGAGACATACCATTTCTTGGTAATTATCAGAACCGGCAAACACCCACTAGGTTGCAGGACCCGGAAGCTCCAGTTACCGAAGGTTTGTTTAAACGTCCGGATCTTAATCTTATTTTTGAAAATGATACTATGTATGAGGTTCAATACCCAACAAATATAAATAAACGAGATAGCTATTCTGTAGATTCGGGCTATTTGCATTGGCATGCTGAGCACTACCCAATTCAATTGGTACACGACACGCTCTTTTTATACAAGTCTTTTGGTAGAGGGTATTTAAAAGAAGTATATATAAAAACATCCCTTAATGATAGCATTGTGGATATATTAAAAAGACATAATGTAAATTACCCGGAGCTGGCAGGAACCTGGTTTCTTATCCGCGTTGCTGGTTTTGATGACGGATCGCAATATACTTTGGATTTTCCTCACAAAATACCAGATTCGATTGAGATTACCAGGGAAGATTTTATAACAGCACTGGAAAATGACAAGGTGTATATGATGCCTACAGATGGGAAGAAACGCGAATATGTTTTATCTTATAATTGGAGTTATCTGAGTTTCACACCCGGAAAATGGTATAAGGGAGAGGATCCATGGATTCATTATAGCAGGAAGCAAACGGATAATTAATAGTTAAACAATGCCTAACTATTATTCTGCCGACATTGCCTACAAGTCGTATTATTTGAAGTTTCTGAGAATAAAACCGCTTAGCCGTATTTGAATAATTTACGGCTTGCTACTAGATACATTTTTTCGCCAACACAGAAACATAGATCATGGCCCCATTTAACATCATCTTTGGTAGCTTTTAGTTTTTTGCAGAGCTTTTGAAGATCTGTGATATCCATTCTATAAAAGTAAAAATTTCATTAAAATATCTATCTTTTGTAGGTTAAAATCATAATTATAGTATCTTTAGTTGTTGCCAACCCGTAACAAGTACTATCTACACATTTTAAACTTGAAGGTTATGAAACGACTACTTCTTATTTTTGCGGTTTTAGCAACAGGAGCTTGGTTACAGGCACAAACGATTCAACTTCCCGGAATGGGTTCAACCAACATAACGATTGATAACTCGGAGATAACAGCAACTTCTCAATTAAGTTTCGGTAATCCTGAATATAACGTAACCGGATTTACCATGAAATTTCCAACGAATTCAAATCCGAATTATTCGGCGATATCAAACAACAACCATTTTACATCTGATATGTTAACGAATATATCTCAAAGAGTTCCCGGAAGTTCAATTAGTTTAGAAATTACTTTATTAGCGCCTGGTGAAGGGCACACTGCTTGGCAGAAAACTTATTCAATACAATTGAGTAATTAAATTAATTCACTAAAATAAAAAAGGGATGTATGTACATCCCTTTTTTATTAGGCATAAGTCTATAAAGACGAATGGGATTGGTGAACGAAGTTCACCAATCCCATTCCACAAGAACTGGTCATCCTGAATTCATTTCAGGGTCTATCAACGAGAAGAATAAATGAGGAGGTTAGGTTTGAAAGGAACAAGAAAAAGACTTAAGATACATTATAAGAATATTATCCCTGAAGATTTGAAATATAAAACCATTCAACTATATTGGAAATAACAACTTTGACAATAAAATGGGCAAGGCAGGATTTACTTAGATGATATCAAACTATACGAGAACCGTAATTTATACAGGTGTTACAAATAATATTTATAGCCGAATGCAAGATTATAAAAATAACTCAGGAGGATATTTTGCTTCAAAATACAAATGTAAATACCTTATGCATTATGAAAGACATGGTAAGATAACTGATGCTATTGCTAAAGAAAAACAATGGAAGCGATGGCATAAAGATTGGAAATGGAATTTGGTTAAAATGCACAATCCTGAGTTAAGGGATTTGTCGGCCGATTGGTTCAACGAAAAGAATGAATTGAAAATGCCGGAATTGGCAACGGAGCATTTAAGAGGTTTTTAGCATAAATGAATCTTTACGTTTACAGATCCCGAAACTAGTTAGGGATGACATACACGCGTAGTAAAAAAAAATGATATTGAACTTTGTTCAACATCATTTTTTTTACGGTTACTCCGTCATCCTGAATTTATTGCAGGATATGTAAACGGATACAAAATCCTATTGCAATATCAATTTCTTATACAGCGTTTTGCCATCTATAGTTATTCTCACCTCATAAGCACCTTTTGCTTGTCCGGTTAAATCCAAAGTATAAGAATTATAGAATTGAATATTTCGGAAGTAAACAAGCTTACCTGATAGATCTATTACCTCAACAGTTGCTTCTGCACTTACAGTATGAATTGAAATTTGAAACACTCCTGTTCCTGGATTTGGATAAATCTGCAGATTGCTGTTAAATTCTGAGATTCCTGCACCGATATCTGATACTGTATTAGGAAGTGAAACTGAAGAAGTACATCCGTTAGCATCTGTATACGTAACGGTATAAACACCATTTTGTGTTGGTGAATAATTTGGGTTTGTTGCTCCACTAATCGGACTTCCATTTAAATACCATTGATATGAAAGTGCAGATGGGGATGCGGTTAAAATTCCTCCACTATAATTAATGGTTGGAGTTGGCGGAGCACTATAAACGATTAATTGTATCGAATCTGTATTTATGCATCCCGCAAGATCTGTTCCTGTAACATCATACCATGTACTTGTTGTTGGATGCACTTGGTAAACTGCTCCTGAAGGGCCTCCTCCCCATAGAAATGTATTGGCACCAATTACAAATAAGTTAGAAGTATCACCCGAACAAATTGGATTTGGAGTAGCAGCTAAATTTAATGTTGGTAATGGTAAAACAGTAATGGTTTGTGTAGTTGAACATATTCCATCCCCGTCATTTGTACCCAGGGTAACAGTATAAGTTCCCATGGTACTATAAACAACTCCCGAAAGATTTTGTGAAGAAGAAGAAGCAATACTACTTCCAGGTGCTGTCCATGACCAGCTAACAGCTCCCGGAGAAAGATCGATGAAATTTACTGGAACACCTTCACAAACTGTAGATGCACTTGTAGAAAATGTTGTAGTTGTTGTATCAGGAGTTCCGGAGAATGTACAATTTCCCCCTGCTGAAACATTATAATTTGCAACGGACCAACAACCATATTGAGTAAAATAAGAATACAAAGAAGCACTCATAGTACTTTCGAAATAATCTACGATCTGATCGGCAGTATTACATCCCCCCTGATTCGTGGTAGTATCACAGGAATATGCGCAAACTATCATGCTATATCCATTTGGATTGGATGATGTTGCAGGAGGTAAAAAAATAACTGAAGTAGTAGCTCCACCCGGTGCACCAACAATAGTTGTTGTTGTTGGTGAATTTGCACAATGATTATTTGTTGTGCTTACATAACCAGCATATCTTACTTCTGTAACATTGCCAACAAAAGGTCCGCTGAGATTAATTGTAACAGGTTCGTATGTACAAACACCAATTTTTAAATTTGGAATATTTTGATCACAGTTAATATTTAAAACTCCTCCATCATAATTCGCGAAGATCACGAGATTTCCACCCCCTCCACCCGTAGTGATACAAGTATTGGTAGAAATAGTTTGGGAAAAAGATGATAGAATAGTTAGGGTTGAAATGAAAAGAATAAGTATAAATTTGTTCATAGTCTTGAGTTTTTTATGGTAAGTAAATATAGTAATTTAAATCTGGTATATTTCAGCATTGTAAAACCTTACTTTATGATCTATTTCACCATTATTTTGCCTTTTTAATCACAATCTTAGCGTTTTGGGCCGGTATAAAATTAATGAGCACAGGCAAGAGGGTAAATAAGTTAAAAAAGGGTGGAGGCACGGGTTCTACGCAAGAAGATAGAGATGTGGAAGAAATGATCAAACTCGGGCACAGCTATTTATATTCCGAGGGGGCGGTTAGCTTTTTTTGGATTAAGTTATTTGATTGGGATGTTTTGGTTTACTCATACTGAGCCCGAAATTTTCCTGAAAAATCCCCTGCAATATTATTGCCTGAAATATGAATTGCATAGTCAAGCATTTTGTCCTGACCTGTATCGTAGTATGTATATGATAAAAGATCAATTGTACCTGAACCGTATGCCACACTTGGAAATATATTCTGATTGTTTTGCCCACCTCCAAATCTTGAGTATTGTCCATAATATTCGCCAAATATTTTTGGAATGTATATATGGGAATAAGCAAACCTTTCTTGAACTTCTGGTGTAAAATAATTGGGGTGATCTAAATCAGCAAACCAAGTCTGTCCTCCGGAAACTTTTAGCCAGAACTTATAACCTGTGTACCTTTCTTTGTAAATAGAATTATACATGATATACATTGCCGGAATTCCATTAATGGCTTGAAAACAGGATACAATATTTGCATAGGCTGTATCAAAATCGAGTTGATAGTAATGTCCATTCAAAACCAAGTTGTGTTCCAGCAAAGAAGAATCAATATATGATTGAAGAGTACCGTCGGGAGAATGGGGATTGGTAAGTTCTTCGTTTTCGCAAGAAATGAATGATAGTAAAATAACTACGAAAGTAAAATAGAGTATTCTTTTCATAGCTACGGGTTTTGAAATATTGTAACGAGATCAAAACCTTCGCAGTATACATTCGTGAAAAATCACCCCGAAGTAGGATGCACAAAAAAAGCCGTTCGATTTCTCAAACGGCTTGTATATTTAGTTGTTGGTGTTTGTCTGGAAATGCCCGCCTTCGGCGAGGTTAATTCAGCTGCGCATTTCAATATTGAAATGCGGCTTCATTAATACATTCCGTCCATTCCACCACCCATACCGCCTGGCATTCCCATGGCTGGTTTGTCTTCTCTTTCTTCGCTCAATACACATTCTGTAGTTAACAACATACCTGCAATTGAAGCCGCATTTTCCAATGCTACACGACCTACTTTAGTTGGATCGATTACTCCTGCTGCATACATGTTTTCGAAAACTTCAGTTCTTGCATTAAATCCGAAATCATCTTTTCCTTCTTTTATTTTATGAATGATGATTGAACCTTCCAATCCTGCATTCGCTACAATCTGACGTAATGGAGCTTCCAATGAAATCTTAACGATATTGATACCGAAGTTTTCATCTTCATTTTCTCCTTTTAGTTTTTCTAAACCAGAAATAGCTCTTACATAAGCAACTCCACCACCCGGTACAATTCCTTCTTCAACAGCAGCTCTTGTTGCAGCTAAAGCATCGTCAACACGGTCTTTCTTTTCTTTCATTTCAACTTCAGTTGCTGCACCAATATAAAGTACTGCAACACCACCTGCTAACTTCGCTAATCTCTCTTGTAATTTTTCTTTATCGTAATCGCTGGTAGTTGCTTCAATTTGAGCTTTAATTTGATTTACTCTAGCAGTAATATCATCTTTTGTTCCAACACCATTAATAATGGTAGTGTTGTCTTTATCAATAGTTATTTTTTCTGCCTGACCTAAATAAGAAAGATCTGCATTTTCTAATTTATAACCACGCTCTTCGCTAATTAAAATTCCACCTGTTAAGATAGCAAGGTCTTCCAACATTGCTTTTCTTCTATCCCCAAAACCTGGAGCTTTAACAGCAGCCACTTTTAATGAACCACGTAATTTATTTACAACCAAAGTAGCCAAGGCTTCACCATCAACTTCTTCAGAGATGATTAATAATGGGCGACCAGTTTGTACAGTTTTTTCAAGAATTGGTAACAATTCTTTCATGCTGCTTATTTTTTTATCGTAAATCAAAATGTAAGCATTTTCTAATTCAGCTTCCATTTTTTCTGGATTTGTAACGAAGTATGGAGAAAGATATCCTCTGTCGAATTGCATCCCTTCAACTGTTTTTACTTCAGTTTCAGTTCCTTTAGCTTCTTCAACAGTAATAACTCCGTCTTTACCTACTTTTTCCATTGCTTGAGCAATCAACTTACCAATGAAGTTATCGTTGTTAGCAGAAATAGTGGCTACTTGTTCTATTTTTTTAAAATCATCACCAACAGTTTTGCTCATTTTTTTCAATTCATC